>Ga0247610_10005332_pt1 | contig 13542 bp, 10 predicted proteins | sample 174DNAGHGhighgp2_FD_193483 | JGI IMG/M metagenome (GOLD analysis project Ga0247610, IMG submission 193483) | Sheep rumen microbial communities from Palmerston North, Manawatu-Wanganui, New Zealand - 1742 DNA GHGhigh gp2 | ecosystem: Host-associated > Mammals > Digestive system > Stomach > Rumen...
CCCACTTTGGGGAAATCAATTTGGCGCAACACATCGTAATGGTGGTCGTTGGTGACAATATAGTGTGCATTGGCTTGTATGGCACAATCAACAAACTTATTGTCATCAGGGTCGGCTGTGATAAGGTTGAAATGATAGTGGGGTGTGAAGAACATCGTGTTTGGATTTGTCACGATATTGTCTATAACCGCCTCGGCAAATTGTGGTCTGAAAAACAGCCTCAGGATTTCATCGTATTCCATAAGAATCTCGTTGGATACGCAAAGATTATTACGTCCCAACATGATAGACGTCCATACGGCACGATAAATGCTGTGTTGGCCGATGCATTGTATAATGCTATTTGTGTCAAGAACAATGCGCATGATGGGCTAACCGGCAAGTTTCTCTTTCTGCTCACGGAGCCACTGATGCAGATCCATTTCGTTAATTTCGTCAAGGCGTTTCTGGTTCAGTTCGCCAGACTCCCACATCTCCTCAGTCATTTTGTCGAGTTTCTTGGCAAAATAGTCGGCGACAAGTTGCTTGATGTCGTTCAGCTCCTCGTCGCTCTTGATGGTCGAAAAAACATCAAGCAGATAGAGCTGTGCGGGATTGAATACAGTAGGTTGTACACTTTCCATAATAATATATATTTGCAATTCTGCTGCAAAGATACGAAATAGTTTTGAAACTACAAACCATTTAACAAAGAAAAGAATATGAGTCCATAAGATATTTTTCAAAAATGTTTCGGAATGTGAAGGAAAAATAGTACCTTTGAGGCTTCGTTTGAAACCCGTAGTGAAGGGTGTGAATTATAAATTAGTATTACTTTGGCTAAAGCGTATAAATACTCATGTTACAATGGAAGTAAAAAGAACTATTAAAGGAATAAGTGAGTACAAGACCTGCTTCAGCATATTATTGCTGAAAGGATTGTTTGCTCTGTTTATGTGTTTTTGCTTGACAGCTTGTTCATCATCAGACTCTCTGTTATCAGACGTAAGTCATTCGGATTGCAGTGAAATACCAATGTATGCGACTCGGTCTAGCACATCTCCAGTTCAAAGTTATTTGATGATAACACGCGAAGGTAAGGATCTTCATTGTGCCTGGCATAATTATACTGTAGGTTGTAGTTATCGTGATATTATTGTTGACTGTCAGCAAGAAGGCAATGTCATCGACATTGAAACAGAAACTGTAATGTCAAAAGAGGAAGTTGCACTGCCATGCCTTTGCTATGTAAGCCTGTATTTTACAATTCGTGATGTTGAAGCAGAACAGTTCTCCTTTAGAATAAAAAAGATGGAACGGACTTATCCGCTTGATTTTACTGGGCATAGCTTTTGTAAGATAGATCTTAATACTGGTGAGACTGTTTATGATTAAAAAACGGGGTAATTGTCGCCTTCAGAACTGAATCAGCTGAAGGCGGCGGTGACGATGCCCTCGATTGACGAGCGGGCGGCGTATACCCACTTCCATGAGCACCGCAAGCATATCGCATCGTTCTGTGGTACGGGTAATAATGCGCAGTTCCTCAGCGACCCTACGGGCAACCGCCGCTGGCTGCCCTTCGAGGTGGAGTCGATAGAGTCGCCGCGCGAGCATCCCTTAGACTACACGGGCATCTACTCGCAGGCGTATGCGCTCTACCGACAGGGCTTCCGCTTCTGGTTCACGCGTGACGAGATTCTGCGGCTGGCTTTACTCGCCTGCATTTGAGAATTTTTTAAGGGTGGCAGCAATTTTTTCACTCTTCACTCTTCACTCTTCACTTTTTTTTCGTACCTTTGCACAAAATTTTAAGCCAACATGTCAGAAAGAAGAGTGAGGGTGCGCTTTGCACCCAGCCCTACGGGGGCACTTCACATTGGCGGTGTACGTACTGCCTTGTATAATTATCTGTTTGCACGCCAGCACGGCGGCGACCTGGTATTCCGCATTGAGGACACCGACAGCAGCCGGTTTGTGCCAGGTGCCGAGGAATATATCATAGAGTCGTTCAAATGGCTGGGTATTCAGTTTGACGAGGGAGTTAGCTTTGGAGGTGACAAGGGACCATACCGCCAAAGCGAACGTCGTCCCATCTACAAGGAATATGTTCAACAGTTGTTGGACAACGACAAGGCATATATTGCCTTTGACACCCCTGAGGAGCTGGATGCCAAACGCCAGGAGATACAGAACTTCCAGTACGACAGTCACACACGTGGACAGATGCGCAACTCACTGACCTTACCCCGTGAGGAGGTGGAACAGCTGATAGCCGATGGCAATCAGTATGTAGTGCGCTTTAAGATTGACGCTGGCAGGGAGGTACTGGTGAACGACCTGATCCGTGGCGAGGTAAGGGTGAAAACCGACATACTCGATGACAAGGTGCTCTATAAGAGTGCTGACGAATTGCCAACCTATCACCTGGCAAACATCGTGGATGACCACTTGATGGAAATCTCACATGTCATCCGCGGTGAGGAATGGCTGCCCAGTGCTCCGTTGCACGTGTTGCTTTACGAAGCCTTTGGCTGGCAGGAGACGATGCCTCAGTTTGCCCACTTGCCGTTGCTGCTAAAGCCCGATGGAAAGGGAAAGCTGTCGAAGCGTGACGGTGATCGCCTGGGCTTCCCAGTGTTCCCTCTGGAGTGGCATGACCCGAAGACCGGTGACCTGTCCCGTGGTTACCGCGAGGACGGTTATTTCCCCGAAGCGGTCATCAATTTCCTTGCCCTTTTAGGCTGGAATCCCGGCACGGAGCAGGAACTGTTCACACTTGACGAGCTGGTGCCGCTGTTCGACATCACGAAGTGTTCGAAGGCTGGTGCAAAGTTTGCCTACGAAAAGGGCATCTGGTTCAATCATGAATACATACTAAAGAAAAGTGCCGATGAAATCGGACGGTTATTCCTTCCTGAGGTTCGTGAACATTGTCCGGAGGAGACCCTTGAGCGTGTAGTGAAGGTGTGCGAGATGATGAAAGACCGCGTGAACTTCGTCAAGGAGCTATGGCCGTTGTGCTCTTTCTTCTTCGTGGCACCCACATCGTACGACGAGAAGACCGTAAAGAAGCGCTGGAAGGAGGATTCTCCACAGGTCATGCAGGAATTGATGGAGGTACTCGATGGAATCGGTGATTTCTCATTGGAGAACCAGGAAAAGACAGTCCATGCATGGGTGGAGGCAAAGGAATACAAGCTGGGCAATGTGATGAATGCCTGGCGACTGACACTCGTCGGCGAGGGCAAAGGACCTGGAATGTTCGATATCTCGGCCTTCCTTGGCAAGGAAGAGACACTGCGCCGTATGCGCCAGGCAATAGAAGTCTTAGGGAATGTATAACCTCTGTATATATATCTACCTGTTAGGCGTAGCCATCTACAGCCGTTTCAACGAGAAGGTACGCAAGATGTGGCGCGGCGAGCGCGATGCTTTCCGTGTGCTTCGCAATCAGGTAGACCCCAAGGCACAGTATATATGGTTCCATGCTGCCTCGCTGGGCGAATTTGAGCAGGGACGCCCACTCATGGAGCGGTTGCGCCGTGAGCATCCTGAGTACAAGATCCTGCTGACGTTCTTCTCGCCTTCAGGCTACGAGGTGAGGAAGAACTATGAGGGTGCCGATATCATCTGCTACCTGCCCCTTGACACCATCACCAATGCCCGCCGCTTCCTGCGTGCCGTACACCCGGTCATGGCGTTCTTCATCAAATATGAGTTCTGGTACAACTACCTGCATATCCTGAAACACCGCAAGGTGCCTGTTTACAGTGTGAGCAGCATCTTCCGTCCCGACCAGGTGTTTTTCAAATGGTATGGCCGGCAGTATCGCCGCGTGCTGAATTGCTTTACCCATTTCTTTGTGCAGAACGAGGCGAGCCGTGAGCTGTTGGCGAAAATAGGAATTACCGACGTGACCATTGTGGGTGACACCCGCTTCGACCGTGTGCTCCAAATCAAGGAGGCCGCGAAGAAGTTAAAAGAAGTAGAGTGTTTTTGTCGATACAATATTTCGGATGACCCCAATCCTGACGATGAAGAGCTTATTACGGCGTGTGCTGGATATACACCGCCCCAAGGCGTATTTATTGCAGGTTCGTCGTGGCCCCCTGATGAGGATATATTCATTCGCTATTTTCTCGAACGCAAACTCTTTGGCAATGGCAAATGGAAACTGATTATTGCACCTCATGTCATTGACGAAAGCCATCTCACTCAGATAGAACAGAAACTGGAAGGCTGCAAGGTTGTTCGCTACACGAAGTATGACTGTTCTGGTTTCGAGTCGGCTGACGTGCTCATTATCGACTGCTTCGGTTTGCTGTCAAGCATTTACCGCTACGCCACCATTACCTATGTTGGCGGTGGTTTCGGTGTTGGCATCCATAACGTACTAGAGGCGGGCGTATGGGGTGTGCCCGTCATCTTCGGTCCCAACAACCAGCGCTTCCAGGAAGCCCAGGGGCTGAAAGCATGCGGTGGCGGTTTCGACATACAAAACTACGCAGACTTTGAGCAACTGATGTTGCGGTTTGAACAGAACCCGCAGTTGCTTCAGCAGGCAGGCATCAGTGCCGGTGACTATGTCAAGAGTCTGGCCGGTGCTACAGACACCGTATTCAATAAGGTGTTCTGATTTCCATGAATCAGAAGGAACGGACAGTTCCTTATTTGACATAACCAATCTTTTTGGAAACAAAATCTAAAACATAAGACTATGAACAGACTGACATTTATTATCTCGCTACTCATGAGTGGCACATGCCTTGCCATGTCCAGTCCTGTGGTTACTATGCATGATGAAGGGACGCAAGCCCGTCTGCCTTATCAAGACCCTGGTCTCACGGCAGAACAACGCGCTGACGACCTGCTGAAACGGCTTACACTCGAAGAGAAGGTGAAGCTGATGATGGACACATCGCCCGCCATCCAACGGTTAGGCATTCCACAGTTCCAGTGGTGGAACGAGGCACTGCACGGCATAGGGCGCAATGGCTTTGCCACCGTTTTTCCCATCACAATGGGAATGGCGGCTTCGTGGGACGATGCCTTGGTAGAGCGGGTGTTCACCGCCGTGAGCGACGAGGCGCGTGCCAAGCACCAGCAAGCCAAGCGAACAGGCAATGTGAAGCGATACCAGGGACTGTCGTACTGGACACCCAACATCAATATCTTCCGTGATCCTCGATGGGGACGAGGACAGGAGACATACGGTGAGGATCCCTATCTGACAGGCAAGATGGGACTGGCCGTGGTGCGTGGACTGCAAGGCCCCGACAATACCAAGTACCGCAAGCTGCTGGCTTGCGCCAAGCATTTTGCCGTGCACAGCGGACCGGAATGGAACCGTCACACGTTCAACATTGAGGACCTGCCTGAGCGTGACCTGTGGGAGACCTATCTGCCTGCATTCAAGACCCTGGTACAGGAGGGCAAAGTGGCAGAGGTGATGTGCGCCTACCAACGCATTGACGGACAGCCCTGCTGTGCACAGACCCGCTACGAACAGCAGATACTGAGAGACGAATGGGGATTCCAGGGACTCATCACCAGCGACTGCGGTGCCATTCGCGACTTCCTGCCCCAGTGGCACAATACTGCCAAGGATGGTGCCGAAGCCAGTGCTAAAGCCGTGATAGCAGGCACCGACGTAGAGTGCGGATCGGAATACAGACGACTGCCCGAAGCCGTACGACGCGGCGATATCAAGGAGAGCGACATAGACCGTTCGCTGCGCCGACTGCTCATAGCCCGGTTCCAATTGGGCGATTTCGATGACGATGCCCTCGTAGAGTGGACAAAGATACCGGAAAGCGTCATTGCATCGAAGGAGCACAAACAGCTGGCACTGAATATTGGTAATGAGAGTATTGTGCTGCTGAAGAACAACGGTGTGCTGCCGCTCAAATCACGCTTTGTCGTGATGGGGCCAAACGCCAACGACTCGATTATGATGTGGGGAAACTATAGCGGCTATCCTACTGGCACCGTCACAGCACTGCAGGGCATCAGGGAGAAAGCAGGGAACGACATAAAGCACATTGCCGGCTGCTCGCTCACCAACAGCGAGATTACCGAAAGCCGCTTCAACCTGCTGGTCTCACCTTTAGGAGCCAAAGGTATGCAGGCCATCTACTGGAACAATGAGGAGATGAAGGGTGAGCCTGTGGCCACTGTCACACTGACCGACCCCATCAACCTGAGTAACGGAGGGAACACCGTCTTCGCACCAGGCGTGGAACTCGAACACTTCTCTGCCCGCTACGACGGTACACTCATTCCTGAGCAAGACGAGACGCTGACACTCTCACTCGGAGTAGATGACATGGTGCGGCTCATTTTGAACGGAGACACCCTTGTCAATATCTGGAGAGGACGGGACCGCATACAGGAAAACCGGAAGGAGATCCAGGTGAAGGCCGGACACAACTACCGCATACAAATAGACTATGTGCAACAGACGGGCATGGCTATCATGAAGTTTGACATCCGCAAGAAGTACACTCCCACATTCCAACAGTTGCTGACAGAGATTGGCAATGCCGAGACCGTGGTCTTCGTGGGTGGCATCTCACCGCGTGTGGAAGGTGAGGAGATGAGGGTGAGCGAGCCGGGCTTCCGTGGCGGCGACCGCACCGACATAGAGTTGCCGCAGGCACAGCGACAGCTGATAGCCAAGCTGCATGAGGCAGGCAAGAAGGTGGTGTTCGTGAACTGCTCTGGCGGTGCCATGGGACTTGTCCCGGAGAGCCAGAACTGCGATGCCATCGTCCAGGCATGGTATGGTGGCGAGCAGGGAGGACGTGCATTGGCCAATGTACTCTTCGGCGACGTGAATCCCAGCGGCAAGCTGCCCATCACTTTCTACAAGAGTGCAGACCAGCTGCCCGACTTCCTCGACTACCGCATGCAGGGACGAACCTACCGCTACTTCCAGGACGAGCCCCTCTATCCCTTCGGCTATGGACTGAGCTACACCAGCTTCGAGATGGGCAAGCCTGTCTATAAAAACGGACAAGTGACGGTGAGTGTGAAGAACATCGGCACCTGCGAGGGTACCGAGGTGGTTCAGGTCTATGTACGGCGTCCAGCAGACAGCGATGGTCCGAGAAAGACCCTCCGTGGCTATACACGCGTCAGTCTGAAACCAGGCGAGAGCAGGCAGGTGACAATCCCCATGCCACGCGAGCGGTTTGAGCTGTGGGATACGGTAACCAACACCATGCGCGTCGTGCCCGGACAGTATGAACTGTTTGTAGGTTCATCGAGTGCTGACAAGGACCTGCAGAAAGTCAGCGTAAAGATTGCAAAATAAACACCTAAAGCGAAATATGAGTAAACGGATGATTCTACTGACCGCCGTAGCATTGACCGTACTGGCGGTACAGGCAAGAGAGAGGCAATGCTTCGACAAGAACTGGCGGTTCATGCTGGCTGACTCGGCACAGATGGCACAGGCAGGCTATAACGACCACACCTGGCGCATGCTCGACTTACCACACGACTGGGCCATTGAAGGCGACTTCTACGCCGGCAACCCCAGTGGAGCCGGTGGCGGGGCACTGCCTGGCGGTGTAGGCTGGTACCGGAAGACATTCAGCCTGGGCGACTGTGAGACACCTGTGTCCAAGATGAAGTTCTTCTTGGAGTTCGATGGTGTATACATGAACTCCACCGTCTACGTAAACGGGCAGAAAGTAGGATTCCGGCCATACGGATACTCAAGTTTCGAATATGACATAACGCCCTACGTCCATGAAGGGGACAATGTGGTAGCTGTACGGGTGGACAACAGCGACCAGCCCAATTCGCGTTGGTATTCGGGTTGTGGCATATATCGGCATGTATGGCTGACGAAGACCTCGCCAGTACATGTCAGACACTGGGGAGTGTTTGCCGATGCCCGTGTGACGAAAGGCAAGGGGCAGTTGAACATATCTGTCGACATGGAGGGCAAAGGCTCCATAGAGAACACACTCATCGACCCCACCGGCAAGGTGGTGGCAAAGTCCAAGGGTGCAAAGTCGGTCATCACCATCAGCCATCCGAAGCTATGGTCGTGTGAGCAACCTAATATATATAAGGTTCGTACGTGCGTGAAAGCCGATGGAAAGGTGGTAGATACCTATGAGACGTGGACGGGCTTCCGCAGTTTCAAGTTCGATGCACAAACAGGCTTTTGGCTCAACGGGAAGAACTTCAAGCTGAACGGTGTTTGCGAACATCACGACTTCGGATGCCTTGGAGCAGCCCTTCATGAGGATGCCCTTCACCGCAAGCTTGTCAAACTGAAGGCCATGGGCGTCAACGCTATCCGCAGCAGTCACAACCCTCCGGCTCCTGAACTGCTGAATATGTGCGACACCATGGGGCTCATCGTCATGGACGAGAGTTTCGACATGTGGCGCCGAAAGAAGACCCAGAACGATTATGCCCGTTTCTTTGATGAATGGCACGAACGCGACCTGACCGACCTTGTGATGCGCGACCGTAACCACCCCTCCATCCTCATGTGGTCTATCGGCAATGAGGTCTTGGAACAGTGGTCCAGTGCCGAGGCCGACACACTGACACTGGAGCAGGCCAACCTCATCCTGAATGCCGGACACGATGCCTCCACACTGGCCAAGGAAGGTGAGCTGAGTGTCAATTCCCTGCTGACACAGCATCTGGCAGAGATAGTAAAACGCTACGACACCTCACGCCCCGTCACTGCCGGGTGCAACGAGCCCTCACCCAACAACCACCTCTTCAAGAGTGGTGCCATTGACATCATTGGTTTCAACTATCACCACCAGTGGGTGAAAGATGTGCCAAAGAACTTCCCCGACAAACCGTTCATCTTCAGCGAGAGCGTCAGTGCATTGCAGACACGTGGATACTACATGATGCCCAGTGACTCGGTCTATATCGCACCCAAACAGTGGTGGCTGCCCTATACCGACCCCACCTTCATGTGCTCTGCCTATGACAATATGCACGCCTCCTGGTCGAGCACCCACGAGGAACTGTGGGATGTGGTGAAGCATACCCCCTACTGCGGCGGACAGTTCATCTGGACAGGATTCGACTATATCGGCGAACCAACACCTTACGGTTTTCCTGCTCGCAGCAGCTATTTCGGTATAATCGACTTGGCAGGATTCCCCAAGGATACCTATTATATGTACCAAAGCGAATGGACTGCCAAACCCATGCTGCATCTCTTCCCCCATTGGAACTGGCTGCCTGGACAGACCATCGACCTCTGGTGCTATTTCAATCAGGCCGATGAGGTGGAGCTGTTCATCAACGGAAAGAGTCAGGGAGTCAGGAAAAAAGAATCGGATGACAGGCTTTGTACGGAGTATCACGTTGGCTGGCGGGTGCAGTACGAACCCGGCGAAGTGAGAGCCGTTTCCAGAAAGGCGGGACAGACGGTATGTGAGCAGACCATCACGACCGCCGGACAGCCTGCTGCCATTCGGCTTACCACCGACTATCAGGGTAAAGAGTTGACGTTTATCAATGCAGAAATCGTCGATTCCAACGGCAATCTCTGTCCGTGGGCCGAGAATCAGGTCTTATTCTCCGCTCTTGGAGACAATACCTGCATTGTGGCTACAGACAATGGCTGCCAGACATCCTTGGAACGGTTTACAAGTCCGCAGCGCAAAGCCTTCTTTGGCAAGTGCATGGTGGTGGTAAAGGGACGCGGCACCGTCAAGGCGCAGGCCATAGGCCTGAAGGAAGGCACCCTGAGACTGTAAGTTTTTCGGTCGACTGCAGTTTTTTTTCAAGAAAAGATTGCATGAATCAAAAATTATCCTTAACTTTGCCACTGCAATTTGTTATACCACAATTAAAACAACAGAACTATGATGAAAAGACTCTACCTTATTGCAGCACTTGCTCTGGCCACGCTGACAGCCAGTGCCCAGCAGAGACTGTATCTTAGTACCTATAAAGGTACCGATGTGACAAAACTTGACGGTAAGACCTGTCTGGTCAGTACCACACGTTCTATGTATAAAGGCTGGAACACCCTTTCCCTGCCTTTCTCCTTGAGTCAGCAGGAACTCAACGAGCTGTTCGGCTCCGACTGCCGTTTGGAGAAACTCGTAGGCGTGGAGGAGGCGGGGGCCACTGTACAGCTGAATTTCCAGGACTGTAAAGCCGGTGGCGTTGAGGCTAATACCCCATACATCCTTTACTATACAGGCGAGAACCGCAATGTGAAGATTGCCAAGGAAGCCCTGATTGCTCATGCCCCCTCTGCCCTCAGCTTCTCTACACCGAGTGGCGACCGTGTCACCATGTGTGGCGCAGCCAGCCAGACAAACGGCCAGGGGCTCTATGGAGTGATGGTCGTCAACAATAGCGATGCCAATTTCGTACGAGTAGGCGACAACACCCAGGGATTCTATGCCACCCGCTGCTATGTTCAGTTAGCCTCTGGCGACAGCAAGCTGCTTACCACCCGCCACTTCGCATTAGGCGAGACCACAGCTGTCAAAGCGGCTGTTGCACAGGACAATGCCACGGAAGTCTACAATGCCAGTGGTGTCAAGGTGTCCAACAGCAAGGACAATCTTAAGCCGGGGCTTTATGTCGTGAAGGGTCAGAAGATTCTCGTTAAGTAGTAAACCAATTGAGTCCACTTCGTTAGGTGGACTCAATCAATCTTTTTCCGTATGCAAGGTTATGTTCAGCACCTTTCCGGTGGGAAGGTGAAGCGTTATGTGCAGTTCCTGGAAATCAGCGACAATCCTGAGCTGGTGGCCCAGTACCGCAAGTGGCACTCCGAGGAATACAGCTGGCCCGAAATCCGTCAGGGCATCCGTGCCGTGGGTATCCTCGAAATGGAAATCTACATCCTGGGCAGCAAACTCGTGATGATTGTCGACGCACCTGCCGATTTCCAGTGGGAGGATGCCATGAACCGCCTGGCCACCCTACCACGCCAGGCCGAATGGGAAGCCTTCGTGGCTCAGTTCCAGGGTTGTCCTGCCGATGCCCGCAGCGATGAGAAGTGGCAACCCATGGAACGCATGTTCCGCCTCTATTGATTTCCTCTGTCTGCTATTTTCACCCGCTTAGTTTTGCCGATGGCTTGCGTAGGACAGACAAGACGGCAGAGATGACATCCTACACACTTGGTGCCTACAATGCGGGGCTGTCGGGTCTCGGCATCGAAGACGATAGCCTGATGGCCACCATCCTGACATGATATATAGCAACGGCCGCAACCGATGCAGCGTTCACGATCAATCTTCGGATAGACCTTCGTACTACGGTCGAGGTCGGAGGGCAGCACGAAATTAGGCAGTTGCTCGCCCACGAGTTCTTCTAAGTGCCCGATATTCCTTTCGGCCATATATGTCTGCATGCCCTCCACCAGGTCATCGATGATGCGGTAGCCGTATTCCATCACAGCGGTACATACCTGCACATTGCGACAGCCCAACTGTATGAACTCCAGAGCATCGCGCCATGTCTCAATACCACCGATGCCGCTGAACTGCACATTCTGCATGATGGTGTTCGAGGTCATCTCGTAGACATAGCGCAGGGCAACCGGTTTCACAGCGCGGCCAGAATAGCCGGAAACTGTCAATTTACCACTCACGGCCGATTCTGGCGACATGGTGACACTCTTTATGGTGTTGATGGCCGAGATGGCATCGGCACCTGCGAAATAGGCTGCCATGGCAGGTTTGTTTATCTGTGTGATGTTTGGTGTCATCTTGGGTATGACAGGTATCTTCACGTTGCGCTTCACATGGATGGTATAGATGGCCACCATCTCAGCGTTCTGCCCCACGTCGCTGCCCATGCCAGCCAGTCGCATCTGCGGACACGAGAAGTTCAGCTCCACAGCGTCGCAGCCAGCCTCTTCAGCCATCTTAGCCAGTTCTATCCATTCTTCTTCAAACTGCCCCATGATCGATGCCACGACCACCTTTGAGGGATAGTTCTGCTTCAGACGGCGCAGGATGTCGAAATCCTCCTCGTAGGGATTTTCGCTCAGCTGCTCCATATTGCGGAAACCAGCAAAGGCAGTGCCATCCTTCACAGCATCAAAGCGCGGAGACACCTCGTTAATGTCCTGTTTACAGATAGTCTTGTAGAACACGCCTCCCCAGCCCATGTCAAAGGCCCGTGCCACCATTTCGTAGTTGGTACAGACAGCAGAAGAGGCAAGAAAGAAAGGATTCTCGCATGGAATGCCACAAAAGTCGATATTCAAGCAAGAGGGATTAAAGGCTTCGGGTTGATGAGCTTGGCCCGTCAATGTCAAGCCAGACATGAGACTGGCTATCCTTATCGGCCTGTCGTAATGAATACATGCCTGTTCAGCGCGTTGCAGATCAGCCTCGCTGCAATCGCCTATCCACCGCCACGCATTCTTGGCATTATCAAAGCGGATGGCTCTGATGGCTCGTGCAGGGTCGCCTGTCTTACACGCTTTCGTACAAGGAGCATTTTCGCATAGCAGGCAGCGTGTGGCCTCTTCTTTAATATATACCATAGTTGTTATTCGTTAAGATTGCTTTTTGCGTTTAGTATGTGATATTCTTTGCAAAGGTATACAAAAAAGCGAAGATAAAAGAATCATCATGTTTTTTTAACCTCTTTTTTATGTTGACAGAAAACGCTTTACGTGATGCACACTACTTAAACTATCCTTCCTTTGTTTCCCGTTCTGAATGTGGCACTATGGATGACATATACTGATTTTGGTGACCCTTCTTCAATTTGGTTTTGAATAGGAATCGGAATTCTTTACAAATCGGGAAAGTCTTTTCTTTATTATCGAAGCCACGATGAAACACCCTTGAAAAATTGAGTTAACTCGATTGGTCGAATGAGTTAACTCGATCGATGATTTGAGTTAACTCGAACAATTGATCGAGTTAACTCGCATTTTTGGGACAGTTGTAATGGCGTAGGGAGCCGGTTTCTTTTTCTTTGACATTTTGTGCGGTGCATGGTTGAGATAGTCTGAATGCGCTGTTCGGATCATCTCTTCGAGTCGTTCGGATAATCCCTTACCCCCCTAAGGGATTATCTCAACAACGTGTCCAGACTATCTTAATGACTCGTTCGGATAGTCTCAATGAACCAAAGGTGACTTGGTTCCATTTCGGGTTAAAAATTGAGATTAGTAAGAAACAGCCTGACAATACTGAGGGCAGGATAGTATGTCCTGGTACATCAAAGCTGGGTTACCTCACTTTCTGTCAGTGACAGGCTTTTGATGATGACCTCCAATGGAACACCGTTGGCTTTCAGGCTCCGTGCATTGGCTAAACGTTCTTCTGCACGTCCCTCCGCACGACCTTCCGCACGACCTTCCGCACGACCTTCTTTACGTCCTTCCGCACGACCTTCTGCACGACCTTCCGCACGACCTTCTGCACGACCTTCTGCACGTCCCTCCAGCTTTCCCTCACCGCGAGCCGTAACAATCTGGTCTGCCAAGATGACACGGTCATCGATATAGCGGCGATAGGCTATCTGCTCGTCCCTGCTCATCTTGGCGAAGAGCAGCTTCTGACGCGCCTCCTGCAGGCCAGG
>Ga0247610_10005334_pt1 | contig 13542 bp, 12 predicted proteins | sample 174DNAGHGhighgp2_FD_193483 | JGI IMG/M metagenome (GOLD analysis project Ga0247610, IMG submission 193483) | Sheep rumen microbial communities from Palmerston North, Manawatu-Wanganui, New Zealand - 1742 DNA GHGhigh gp2 | ecosystem: Host-associated > Mammals > Digestive system > Stomach > Rumen...
AAGATGATGCATACTGCAGCGATATCCTTCAGCAGTCCATGTCAGTATCTTCAGCAATTGACGGATTTAATCAAGAGCTGCTCAGCTACCATCTGAAATGCTGTGTAACCGAAGGTATCAAGAATGATGATGAAGAGATCGTGGATGAGCTATTGAGAACTCTTCGCAAGCTTATGAAATGATATGATATAAGTCAGATGTATACGGACCGTACATTATTAAGTTATATTGCATAATATGTAAAAGTTTTCTTTTGACATGATGGCCTATGGATAGAATAAAACAATACTATATCAGAAACAGAACATTCTGCAAAGCAGTTATAGTCATTACTGCTTTGACCATATGTGTACAGCTTCTTTCTATGATCACGACATGGGCGGACTTTTATACTGATCATATCTATACTTTTATACGTGATTTGATATCTCATATCGTTGAACCGATAAATATCGCGATGGGTGAGATATTAATGTATCTTGGCGCAACTGTGATGATAGTCGCTGTTGTGATCCTTACACTTTTAATATTTTTACGTAAAAGGAAAGGGTTTGTTGCTTTTGCATCAGGATTTATAAAAAGTCTTATCATTCTGATACTGATGATACTTCTTGTCTATTCAGCTCAGTGGCTTACACCATATAGAAGCAGTGTGCTCGGAAATAAGGAGTTTAAAGAGCAAAAATATACGACCGAGCAAATACGAGCCCTGTACATTTATATCGTTGATAATATCAATCAAGAATGTGGGAATGTTTTACGTGATGAAAACGGAAAACTGGTATATGATCCAAAAGAAGTTGTGGAACATAAAGTGTCCGATGCGATGAATGGCATTTCGAATGAGTATAAACGACTTAACGGATATTATCCGACTATAAAGCCGGCGCTATGTTCAGATGTGCTTGACTGGATGGGGATCGGAGGTTATACCTATCCATATACTATGGAAATGACGTACAATAAATATGTCAATCGTTTCTATTTTCCGACTCTGTATGCTCACGAGAGTTCACATCATATGGGGTATTATAAAGAGCACGAAGCCAATTTCCTTAGTTTTGTTTCCTGCTCTAGAAGCGATGATCCTCTGCTTCGTTACTCCGCATATTACTACATGCTAAGATATGTAAAAGATGCATATTACAAGGCGAGCCTTGAAAGTGGAAGAAAAGATGATTATATGTCCGATATCATGCAACATCAGTTACTAGATCAGGTCATAGCAGATGTGCACAATGCCAATAAAGAAGCTGAAGAACTCTATCTATCGGATGAACATCTGCTGGAGGATTATGCCGATGAGGTTAGCGAGATCTCTGAAGTGGGGTGGGATACTCAGTCACAGATACTTAATGATTACGATTATGAAAATGTAGTATATCTTCTGCTGCAATACTACGAGGGAAAGCTTTATTAATACGATGTTTTGCGGGTTTTGTTAAGAATAGATTTAGGAGGATGCATCCGATCAAGGGATGATATTATTATGAATAAACCTAAAATGATCATGTTTGATTATGGTCAGACACTCATCAGGGAAGCAAAATTTGACGGAGTCAGGGGAACTGAAGCCGTTTTGGAACATGCAGTAAGAAACAAGTACAATAAGTCGGCAAAAGAGGTACAGGCATATGCTGACGAGCTCAATAAGGAGATCGGACGCTTTGATCGTACAAAGATACATCTGTTTCAACATGAAGTGCCTAATCATATGTTCACAAAATATCTCTATGAATCTCTGGGGATAGAGATCGCATTATCAGAACAGGAAATAGACGATATATTCTGGAATGCAGCAGCACCGGGGACTCCGACCGACGGGATATCAGAATTTCTGTCGTTTTTGAAACAAAATGATATAAGAACTGCTGTTATAAGCAACATTTCATTTTGTGCTCAGTCAGTCACAGACAGGATCAATAGATGTATTCCGGATAATGAATTTGAATTCATACTTGCTACCAGCGACTATTTATTTCGAAAACCGAATCGCCACATATTTGATCTTGCACTTGAAAAAGCTGAACTTGAGCCGGGGGATGTATGGTATGTGGGCGATCAGTATAAATGCGACATAGTCGGTGCAAGGAATGCAGGGATGTTTCCTGTATGGTATACAGGTGCGATAGATACAACAAATAATAGTACTGAAGATGTTCTTACTGTAAAGGAATGGAAGGAACTTAGTGACTATATCTCAAGAATATAATCATTGAATAAAAAGCACATCCTGCTTCTTAAGATGCACAGAATACAGGATGTGAACAGTGTTGAAAAAGTCGGCTTTGGATCTTTATCTAAGCCGTCTTTTTATATGCATACCAAGTCTGATAATAAGAATGGAATTGATATAGGAAAACTCCTTTAATACCATTAAGGTGTTTTTCGGACACGCAAAGCGGGAGGAGCAAAAGTGAAATTCGAGAATGCTATCGTAGGATCGCTTCTGTATATAGTACTGACAAACGGGCTTATTATGACGGGACTGACAACGCAGACGATGCAGCTTATCCAGGGAGTAATTTTTTTGATCTTTGTTGCTATCTTTGCTGACAGAGAGAGCTTATCAGTCATCAAATAGGATTACAATTACTGCGCTTTATGATACAATAATCTCATATAATTTTGCTAGGAGGTAAAAATGAGACGTTGCGAAGTAGCAGCTCCATGCAGAGCTTGAGGAGACTGTATGGAGGAAAATGATTTTCCTCAGGCTTTGCTCGAAATTTTACGAATTTAGGAGCAAAGAAAAATGAATAAAAAAAATGAATTAAAGGAATTCTATATACTTTGGAGTACTCAAAGCCTGTCACAGCTTGGAAGCACTATCACTTCGTTTGCACTTACGCTATGGCTTTATGAGAAAACTGGGTCGGCACTTAGCACAGCTGCATTAAGGATATGCACATATGCGCCTTACGTTATAATGAGTATATTTGCTGGTGCATTTTCAGATAAGTTTGATAAGAAGAAGACGATGCTGGTATGCGATCTTATGGCGGCACTTACCACTATAATGGTTTTCGTATTATATAAGGGAAATATGCTCTGTGTATGGCATCTATATCTGATAAATGCATTTTCCGGTCTGATGAATACCGTTCAGCAGCCGGCATCTGAAGTCGCCTATACTCTGGTGATACCTAAAGAGCATTATCAGAAAACGAGCGGCCTTCAATCGTTGTCCAGATCACTTATAACAATTGGCAATCCGTTAATCGCGGCCGCTATATACGGCATTGCGGGTCTGGATGCTGCAATTGCTGTTGACTTGTTGACATTTGCAATAGCATTCTTTGCACTTGCGCTGTTTATCAGGATACCTGAGATACCAAAGAAGGACGAGAACGATGAAAATGTTCTTTTGCTTGCAAGAGAAGGGCTGGTATTTTTAAAAGATAATCCGATGATCTTGTATGTTATCTTGTTTATGTCAGGAGTAAATCTTATCGCATCTGCATTCGATGCAGTTCTTCCTGCGCTTATTATCCCGAATCCGAATGGAGGTAACAGCGTACTTGGTATCGTGACATCATGTTCCGGGGTTGCGATGATAGCAGGCAGTCTTATCGCAACGGTTATGCCAAAGCCCAAGGATAGAGTCAGGATTATCTATCTTTCGATGCTGTTTTCTCTGGCGACCGAGAATTACTTACTTGCGTTTTCAAGAAATCCTTTGATGTGGTGTCTTGGACAGATATTGGGATGGATACTTGTCCCTGTTATGAGTGCAAACCAGAACGTTATCATGAGAAATATTATCCCGGCTAGATTGCAGGGCAGGGTATATGCATGCAGAAATACGTTACAGTTCTTCACTATTCCGATTGGATTGTTATTGGGTGGTTTTATGGTGGATGAAATATGTGAGCCTGTAATGAAGGACAGTGGCAGTTTTATGAAGATACTGTTTGGAAGCGGAAAAGGGTCTGGAGCTGCACTTATGATGTTTATTCTTGGTGTTGCGGGGACCGCAATGTGTCTTTTGTTTGGGCATAAACTGAAAAAGTATAATTATTCTGATTGAAATATATATTTTGAAACTTATATGACCCCCAAAAGTTTGGGGGTCATATTATGTTTGTCGATCATTTATCTGTCCACCATGACGGTTTGACCATAATGTCTGATATGTTATCGCCGTGATCAACAAACAGATCAGTGATCGCACAGGAAAGTAATGTATTGGGATCAGACCCGGGGCATATCCAGTCATCGATCTTATAAGATGGCAGCATAAGCGGCATTCTGTCATGCAGTTTAGACACAGAATCGGAAGATTCTCTGGTAAGAATCGTAAATACAGGTATATTGCCTTCATAGCGATATAGTCCGCATAACCATGTACTCATAGAACCTTTTGGCTGGATCATGAACTTTGATCCGGCTTTTAATTTGCCGTCACTTGCTCTGAAATGCTCCCATTCATAGTACCAGGAAGCAGGGATGATACATCTATGCCTTTCCCAGGCATCTTTGAACATTGCTTTGGAAGATGCAGTTTCACATCTTGCATTAACAACTGGAGATGAGCTGTTATTAATGGTGAAACCCCATTTCATGGGATAGGCGGATCTGTTACCGTTCCTGTTCGGAGCTATGACGGGAACAAGGTCATTCGGTCGTATCTCTCCTCTAAAATGCATGGCTTTGCCAATTTCCTGAAGAATACTAGCATAGAGAGGAGAGCTCATGGCTTTTTCTATCACATCATTAAACTCGGGTGTATCTTCATCAATATAGTATCTTGTACACATTTTTACTCGCCTTACTTATCGATGCAGCCTGCAAAAAATACTGCTTGAAAAAATATTGACATACTCAAACATCTGTTCTATCATGATTATACCAAACGTTTGTTCTCGATACAAGAGAAAGATGAAATAATTCATATTATTTTGGAAGAGATTTATGAATATAATGACTGAGGTGATCGTATGATTAATTATGAAATAATAGCAGTCGATTTTGATGGTACATTGTGTTACAGCAACTGGCCAGCGCTTGGAGAACCTAATATAGATCTTATTGAATTTCTAAAGAAATGGAAAGCCAATGGTAATAAGCTGATTCTTTGGACTTGCCGGGCAGGTGAGGCTCTTGAAAGAGCTGTTGATTGGTGTCATGAACAGGAGCTTTCTTTTGATGCGATTAATGATAACATACCGGAGATAGTCGAACTTTATGGTAATAATTCAAGAAAGATTACATGTGATTACTACATTGATGATAGAGCGATTCTACCTCAAGAGGTTTGTATGTGATCGCTTCAAAAAATCCTGCCTTTTTTCTGATATGTGTGTATAATAGAAATGTTGTTATTTCATGCATGGATTTGGAGGATGAAAATGAAGCGAAGAATTTCATATCGTATAATTACTGGATTGGCTATAATCATGGCGGTTTACTCACTTAGTGGTTGTGGTTCGCAAAATGATTATGAAGAAGAGGACGAGATCGATATCGATATCGATGATATTGAAAGTGATGTTTCGACAGATATTGATTTTGATAAGCTTAATGAATCGATCGACAACATAAGCAATCTGGATTTTAGCGCAGATGTGAATACAGATAATGAGGATGAAGAGGAAGAGAATATGCCTGTTGCTGATTATGAAGGGGATAAGACAGTATACAGCTTTACAGATGTTTTTACAAATGGAAACGATTTAACCGTTATCCCAAACGGCGGTATGAACGGAACAACTGTTTTGGCTAACGGCAAGGATCTTAATGGTTTCCTTGATTATGTTGATTCAAATGTACTTGAAGAAGGACGTACAATTGACAGAGATTTCTTTTATGATCTTCTTGCTATAATGTTAGTAGATAAGGATCTTAGTTCGAATTTTGAGCGTAATAAAAAGAACATGATAATGGCGCTTGTCATGGCGAATAACTTTTATGGGGTTGATGTAAAGATAAATGACTGTTATCTTGATGCAAACAATGCGGCTGAATATCAGTACCATGTAACTGCTCAAGGCAAGGATGATACCTGGAAAGTTAATTATGCTGAAAGAACGGTATTCTTTAATGACGGAGCTACTGAATACACGTCTGATATGTTCAAGGATGAATATCTTGCAATATGGCTTGTAGCAATAGAAGAGTATTACGAGAAATAAACAGATCAGTTAAATACTTAAAGCAAAAGAGGGCAAAGTAGAATATCTATTTTGCTCTTTTTTGATTTATTGTTTTCAGGGTATTGCCCACATATGTGCTATAATACTTTGCAGATCATTATCTTTCATGTCGGGATCAGTTATAGACAAAAAGGAGATTAATTGAACAAGGAAAGCTATTTCTGGCTGGAGGAAAGAGATATTGCGCCAGGTAACGGTTTCATATTGTGGGGGAATGCGCATAAAACAACTATTATAATCATAGTATTGATTATTATTGCTGCAATGGCTGCGTTTGATAGAGCGGGAAGAAAACGTGAAATGATATTGCGAACAATAGCCGTCTCTTTGCCATTGCTTGAGATTTTAAAGATATGTATATTAACTGTTCATGATCGTATGGATTTAGGACATTTGCCTATTCATTTATGCAGCATTGCGATATACATATATCCGTTGATCGTTTTTACAAAAAGTGAGATAGTTCGACAGATTTTTTCTGAAATAAGTGTGATAACGCTTCTCCCTGCAGCTGTATGTGCGATAGTCTTTCCGGACTGGATTATGTATCCGATCATAAACTTTTACAGTCTGCATTCTTTCACATGGCATACTCTGCAGATTATATTTCCGATATTCTGTCTAAAGATCGGATGGTGTAAGCCATGCATCAGGAATATATGGAAAAATCTGGTGTTCTTGATCATATGTGCTGGAATGGTATTGATATTTGATCATGCCAATAATTGCAATTACTGGTTCCTTATACGGCCTGTGAGCAGTACTCCGCTACAAAATATATATGACATATTCGGAAAAAGACTTTATCTGCCTGCACTTGCTGTTATAGTAACTATAGTAAATGTTTTAATGTATGGAATAATAAAGGTTTTCTGCCGTAATGAAAGCAAAGAAGGAGAATAGGGGATGTGTTTGTTTTGCGACATAGCAGATCACAAGAAGAAGGCTCATATAGTAGATGAAACAAAGCATACGATAACTTTTCTGGATATAAATCCTGCTAATGAGGGACATGTGCTTATTATCCCCAAGATGCATGTTGATACGATACTTGATCTTTCTGATGAATATGTTTTGGAGATCATTGGTGTTTCAAGAAAGATCATACGAGCATATGAGGCAGTATACAACGCTAAGGGATATGGTGTTATGCAAAACGGTGGTGAAAACTGTGAATTTGGACATTTTCATTTCCATGTATTTCCGAGACTTAATAATGACGGGTTTGACTGGATATATCCGAATGGAGAAAAGGAGGTATCAGATCAGGTCGCACAAAAACTCAGAGCTCAAATAAATAGGATGTCTGGCGATGATTTAGATAACTGAAGGATTATTCATTTAAGGATAGGCGGATACTAGTGACGGACAGTTCCTTAATAGAAAATGGGTAAGAATGATATTTGTATACAAGAATAAAACCGATGCATGATTGCATCGGTTTTTTCGCACACTTCATTATGCATGATAACACATTATTAAATACAAGTCTATACCTTTTTTGAATTCTCTGTTAAGATGAAGAAACGAAAAAGGAGACACCAGATGAGTGAGAAAATGTTTACCGGAACTTTCTACGGAACAACCCGGGAAGACGAAGAGAAAAAATTGAATAAGGTAAAAGAGATCGCAGAACAGAAGCTTACTAGCATAAAACAAAATGCGACAAGGCTTCAGGATGAATTAAAGTCGTTAAGAGAAGTCTATGATGTAGAGGACAAGGAAGGACTGGCTCAGTGGTTTAACACGGATGCAAGATTTAAAGAAGTCAGAAATGACATGAGGAGAGCCGAAAGAGCAGGCAAGAAGCCGTTTTTCGGGAGGATAGACATTGAAGATTTCGATAATGAAAAGCGAGAGACTTTCTATATCGGAAAAACAGTTATAGCAATGGATCCTTCATCACCGGAAGTTATAGACTGGCGAGCACCGATCTCTTCCGTGTACTATGATCACAGCCTTGGAATGTGTGAGTACAAGGTACCTAAAGAGGGAATATTCAGGGCAGATCTAAAAAGAAAGCGAACATACGAAATAGAAGACGGAACGATCAAGGACTATTATGATTCGGATGTTGTTGCCAATGATGATCTGCTTACTAAATATCTTTCTAAGAGCAAACGAAATGTCCTTAGTGAGATCATTGCAACGATCCAACAGGAACAGAATGAGATAATAAGAAAGAATCCAAGACATAATGTGCTTGTTCAGGGTAGTGCCGGATCAGGAAAGACCACGGTGGCTATGCACAGAATTTCATATATACTGTATAACTATGATACGGAATTTAAGCCGGATGGTTTCTATATAGTAGGCAGCAACAAGGTGCTTCTAAACTACATTACAGGTGTTTTGCCAGATCTTGATGTATATGGTGTGCGACAGATGACAATGGAGGAGCTTTTTACGAGACTCCTTTATGAGGACTGGGACAAAAAGTATTCTGTTCGCAGATTTGATAAAACCGAAAAGAGCATAGGGATAAAAGGAACTGGCAAATGGTTTGATCTTCTAAAGGACCATTGCAGAAATATCGAAGATGAGATTATTCCGTGCATGGACATAAGGATCGAAAAGAACGACCGGATGATCATGAGTTCAGAAGATATAAAGAAGATCATAAATGATTATCGGGACCTGCCTTTGATTCGCAAGTTCGAGAGAATGAATGATGTGCTCATGACCAAACTGGAAAACGAGATTTACGGCAAGTATCATTCATACAGCGAGGAGGAACAGAAAAAACTTATAAGGAAATACAAAAACTATTTTGACCGCTTCTACTGGAAGGAATCGGTATTTGAACTTTATGAGAAGTTTGTGACAAGTCAAAAGGAAATAAACCGCGACATAATCTATGAAAAGGATTCACCGGATCTGTATGATCTGGCTTCCCTTGCATACATATATAAACGCATTAAGGAAAGCGAGGTAATTCAGGAAGCAAGCCATGTTGTGATCGACGAAGCTCAGGATTTTGGAATGATGGTATATAAGTCATTAAAGTACTGCATGAGCAAATGTACTTTTACCATAATGGGGGATGTTTCCCAGAATATCAACTTTGGAAGCGGTTTATCAGACTGGGAGGATCTTAAGAAGGTGATGCTCCCTGACAAATATGATTATTTCGGGCTTTTGAAAAAGAGTTATCGTAATACGGTAGAGATATCAGAATTTGCGACAGATATTCTTAAGCATGCTACTTTTCCTATCTATCCTGTTGAACCGATCATTCGTCACGGAGAAAAGGTTGAATGCAGAGGATACGACAGTAAAGAAAAACTAAGTGAAGCAGTTCTAGATAAAGTACTTAAGATGAAAGAAAAGGAATATGAGACCATCGCTGTGATCTGCAAGGATAACTATGAATCAAAAGAGGTTTTTGAATACTTGAATGCTCGCATAGATGTCAAATACTTCTCTGGAGAGGACATTGAGTTTTCAGCAGGAATCTATGTTATTCCGATAGAGTATTCTAAGGGCCTTGAGTTCGATGCGGTGATCATATATGACGCTTCAAATGTAGCTTATCCCCAAAAGGATGGTTATGCGAAACTGCTGTACGTTGCAGCAACAAGGGCGCTTCATGAGCTTAGTGTGTTCTATAACGGAACACTTACAGGACTGGTTGCGGATCCGATACCGGAAGACAGGAAAAACATCACATTTGAGGATGATGACTTTCATATCAAGCCTGTTAAGTTTGAAGAGCAGTTCAAGACAAAAGAAGAGATTGCAAAAGAACAGGCAAATGAAGGTGATATAGACAGGGTATTACGTGAAAAATACGGCCCCAAGACTATCGACGTCAACGGAAAGAAGCCACAAGCAAAAAAGGCTGTTGTAAAGAATAAGACTGCTATCAGTGTAAAAACCGGGATCATTACACCGGTGTCAGACGTGATAAAAGATGAAACGACAAAATGCGTTCATGAATCTGAATTTGGAGCAGCTCCCGAATCTACATCACTAAAACCTATCGGACACGGAAAGATAAATAATGGCATAAGATGGATCAACAAGGATAAAACAAAACTGGAAATTGTCACAGGATACGGCATTCTTTCAATCATACCTGTCTCTGACGAAACGGTACGTATCACTTTCGCGAAAGAAGATAATACAGAACTTAAGCCGTTGCCAGAAGAAGTAAAATATGATCCGCTGGTTAAGTGGCTATGCGCCGACATGAGGGATTCTGTTGAGCTGAGACTTAATAAGCTTACGGTAAGGATCGATAAAAGATCAGGGACTTTAAGTTTCGTATCTAAAAATGGAACTCTCCTTCTGTCGGAAAACACTAATATATCAAGACAGTATCATGAAGTCGGAAAAGTATGGTGGAATTATTTTGACTGGGGTAAGAAAGAAAAACTCAGCGCTCGATCAAAGAATCCGCAGTCGTGGATGGATCTTAGCGGGGTTGCCAGATATATCTCCCATGGAAATGATGAAAATCCGGCACTATTAATGAGTGAAAATGGCTATCAGATACTGGTGGCGGCGCGGATCAAAGTTATGTCGTGTACCGTCATGCCATACGGAAACTACTTGCGCTTTGAAGATTCACCTTGTATAGATTACATATTCAGATCGTTTAGTACATAAAGCAAAGCATCAAAAATCCCATAACGATTCCTGTTAAAAGGCCGCAGAAGTGACCAACGGAATCAATGTGTTTTGAAAAGGACATGAGGATCAGCAATGCTATGGTGGGAAGAAAATACTTTAGATTGTATGGATTGTATATACCGATCATACTGATGAGGATTCCCATAAGCCCGCATATTGCTCCCGAAGCTCCTATACTTGAAGTATAGGGGCTTTTCTTTTTTTTAAGTGCGACTGAAATTCTCCCGGCTATGATGATAAGTAAAAGGTAAGATGCAAAAAAAGCATGTCTGCCTAGTAGCGTCTCCAGAGCGGGGCCAATATTTGAGAGAGAATACATATTGAAGAGTATATGAAGAGGGTGCTCATGAGTAAATGCGCTGGACATTATTCTGTATGACTGCTTTTTCTTTACAGAAAGGAAATATGAAGAACACAGATCATTTATTCTTAACTTCTTAAGATGGATCGCAAGAAATACCAGTCCGTTGACTCCTATCAGGGCATATGTAGCCGGGTATTCTATTATGAACGAGAATACATATAAAAGTGCATAGTATATTCCTATAAATAGAATGATTATGAGCCAAGGCTTTTCGGCATTGTTAAATCTGTCTGATGTTTTCATGCTCTAATTGTAACATGATTTTATTGTATTTATAATCTTTTATGATATACTATTATTGAACGCGTTCAATAATGGAGACGGTATATGAATAAAGATGAAAAACTGCAGAATACAAAATACAGATTAATTGAATCTACATTAGTGCTAATGGAGGATATGGATGATCCGCTTACTGTGACAAGCAGACAGATAGCAGCTAAGGCAGGAGTGAAGCCGGGAATGATAAATTACTGTTTCGGATCCAGAGAAAATCTCATTTATCAGACTTTCCAGACTCAGTATATGAATTTTTTAAAAGACAGTGATGTATCATCTATCATTAATTCCCAGGCGTCTCCCAAGCAGATAATAAAGCAACTTCACTTTATAGTGGCACGCTGTCTGGTGGACAATTATAAGTTCACTAAAGCAATCACAGGTTTTGTGCTTTTTAAGAGAGATCTTGGAAAGGGATCCTTTACATATCCTTATGTTCTAAAACACTATGAAGGAAAAAAGAGTGAAGCGGAATGCAGGCTTATCGCGTATGAGCTGTCTACCATGATGCAGCTTATCATATACAGAAAAGACGATATAAAAAAGGATTTTGGAATTGATCTTGCTGATAAGGAAGAACTCAAGCGTTTCCTTGACATGCGCATAGACCTGCTTTTAGGAGACTGAAAATGTATATTTACTCACTTAACAGATTACCTATAGATAAGTATAATCTTGCCGGAGGAAAGGCCAGATCACTTGCATATATGATGGATAATACCAATCTGCGTATACCTGACGGATATGTGATCATTTGTAATGCTTTTGAAGAAACGAAGTTAAAAAATGAAGCGACCGGTGAGCTTGCAGATCTTCTAAAGAACTTAAGCAATAGATATACATATGCGGTAAGATCATCTGCTTTGAGTGAAGACAGTGACAACGCTTCATTTGCCGGCCAGTATGAAACGGTAACAGATGTAGAGAAAAAAGATATATTAAAAGCAATAGAAAGAGTAGAAGCATCCAGTGACAATTCAAATGTAAAGGCTTATACCCAAAAACGAACTGGAGGTATGACGAACAAAGAAGGAATCTCTATCATCATTCAAAGATATGTAAAGGCTGAATATGCAGGTGTAATCTTCACATCGGATGTCATCACAGGAAAGGATGATAAAATGGTGGGAAATTATGTATGCGGTGAAGGAGAAAAGCTGGTTTCGGGAATTGAAAACGCCAGGGAATTTAGGATTAACTCAATAAAGTATTCATACGAAGGACCGGTTGAATTTGCTCAATATGCAAAGACTCTGTCAAAGTACTGTGCTGCGATCAGAAAGCTTTACGGTATGCCAATGGATATCGAATGGGCTGTTTCAGATAAAAAAGTTTATATCCTTCAGGCAAGACCTATCACTACTCTTCGCAGACTTAATATGGATAGCTATGATATTAATGGTACCAGATCTTCATATAAGATGTTAACAAGAACAAATGTAGGTGAGATATTCATGAAGCCGGTATCTCCGATGACATTCAGCGTTTTAGAAAAGATCAATGAGATACTCGGACTCCCGGATTGGCTTGATAATATATGCGGACAGCCCTATATGAACATTTCAGTTATGTGTTCGTTAGCTGTATCATTAGGTTTTAAAAAGGAAAAGGCATATGAATCTATGAAGGGACTTGTAGGAAGAGTACCAGATGATGTAGAGGTGCCTGTGTCACCATTTGATAAAAAGGCTTTCCTAAAAAAGATTTTCAGGCTCTTTTTTCCTAAGCAAAAATCAATGCTGACTAAAAAGCAAAAGAAGGAAATGATCAATGATCTTGCTGATATCGCTCGAAATATGATCAGAGATATTAAAAAGATAGCAAGTATTCATGAACTAAGTATTTACTGGGAAGAAGTGATGCTCACAAAACTGAGAGATGGTATGGCAGCGGTTATCGGTCAGTCCGGCACTTCCATGATCCCGTTGTTTAATACTAAAAGCAGCATAGCAAAGATTGCAGGAGAAAACATGGCGGACAGGTTATGCAGCGGATGTCTGGGATTGATCGAAAGTATGAAACCGCTGTTCCTGATAGGTGATGTTATAGAGGGAAAGATATCGAAAGAAGAATATATAAGGATATGTGGGCAGAGATGCCCCAATGAAA
>Ga0247610_10005335_pt1 | contig 13541 bp, 11 predicted proteins | sample 174DNAGHGhighgp2_FD_193483 | JGI IMG/M metagenome (GOLD analysis project Ga0247610, IMG submission 193483) | Sheep rumen microbial communities from Palmerston North, Manawatu-Wanganui, New Zealand - 1742 DNA GHGhigh gp2 | ecosystem: Host-associated > Mammals > Digestive system > Stomach > Rumen...
AAGTTATAATATTCGTCTTGTGCATCTCGTGCACGTTCGATCTTCTTGTCCTCAAACGAGTTCAACATCTGTTGGTACTTGGACTGCAGAATCAGCCAATTGAACTCCTCCTGATACTTGTTGCTCGGATAGTTCTTGAGTGCGTTCTTGGCAACAATCTCGCTACTGAGGTAGTTATTGCCTAAATAGGTGCCGAGGTTATAGTACAATTGGGCACTCTTGAGCTCCTTCAAGGCCAGTTTGTCATTCAACTCAGCCATCTCCGTATAGGCCTGCTCGGCGTACGGGCTTTCGGGGTACAACTCCACGAACTTGGTGAACGCGTCAATCGCTTTGTTCGTCACTTCCTGATCCAGCCTTGCGTCCGGGGAGTCCAGATACTGACAATGTCCGATCTGGAAATAGGCCTCCGGTGCGTACTTGCCCTTTGGATAGTTACGTACATAAGCCTGGTAGTAATCGGTAGCCGACTCGTAACTCTTCTGTCCCATGTAACTGCGGGCCAGGTAAGCCAATACATCTTCCGAGCGCTCCGTTCCTTTGTAGTAACTCGACACATCGTCCAACAGGCTCTGCGATTTGACATATTGTCCTTCGTTGAAATACCGCAATGCCGCTTGGTATTTCTCCTCCGGGTCGCGGGATTTCAACAGTTGCTGGTACTCTCCACAACTCGTGAAAAGCACCATCACCAATAGCAATATGTAATATGTTCTTGTGCGCATTTCGCCAAAATAGCCTGCAAAGGTACGATTTTTTTCTGAATTATGCAAATATTATTTTGATTTTTCCAATGTTTCCGCCCAATTCGAGGAACAAACAGCTGTCAGACTGTCATTTTTTGCTACTAATAAGTAGCAGGCTGCGTCTCCGGCACGTGCAATCATCTCTAGGGCCTCGGTCTCGCCTAATACCATACAGGCCGTTGCCAAGGCGTCGGCACGCATACAACTGGAACTCACCACCGTGGCGCTCAATACCGAGTGCTGCACCGGCCAGCCTGTACGCGGGTCAATCGTGTGACTCCGACGCTCGGCACCATCGAAATAATAATTTCGATAGTTTCCGCTAGTAGCCATGCAGATATCCGTCACCGCCAATATCTCCTGCAGGTCTTCCTGTGCTCCTTCGTTATTGAGGTTCGGCTTGGTGATGCCCACGTGCCAGGGCTCACCTTTGGCATTGAGTCCGTGACAAACGACCTCGCCGCCTATATCGACGAGCCAGTTCTCGCAACCTTGGCGTTGTAACATCTCGGCAACCATGTCACAAGCCTGTCCTTTTGCTACCGCGCCGCCATCCAACTGCACCCGCGGGTCTTGCTTGACGACTTTATGGTCAATCAGTTGTACTTTGTCAAAACCTACAAAGGCCCGCAACGAATCGACCGTTTGGCTACTGATGGCAGCAAACTGATCACTCTTGCGCCCGAAGCCGAAAGCTTTCACCAGCGGTGCGACCGTAATATCAAACGCACCGCCGCTGAGCGTATATACCCGCTCGGCTTCCGCCCACATGGCATCAAACGTAGCGTCCGTCGTCGTGTCGCGATTGGCATTGACCGCACTCAGCACGGAGTGGGGGTTAAACAGACTCAGACTGTTGTCAAAAGCCTGCAACGCCACTTCGATACTGTCTTTTAAGTCTTCGGTTGCACTATAGCGAATGTTATAGTACGTACCAAAGACCTTTCCTTCGTTGTGGAAATACTGTGTCTTGGGCTTGCTTGGCATCTCCAGCACCAGCAGTGCGGCTACGGCAAGGCCTAACAACGAACTTATGATATGTTGTCGTTTGATTTGCATCAGAACCAGATTCCTACGCCAATGCAACCGTTCAGTTTCTGGTTGTACAGTTTGTCGTCACCTGCAGCATCGATATATACGTTGTAGAGCGGATCGTTCTTATCCGTCACCATGCCGTCTGGGTTCAACGATCCCTGTGCAAACAGATCCAAGGTCAGGTGCTCGAACTCCCATTCTTTGTTGAGCTTGAGGCTGAGATTGGTCACCGCAAATTTCTCATTGCCGTAGATCGGGCTCTCCCACGGTGAGATACCTAACTGACCGCCTAAGGTCAAACCCAGATCCTCCCAGGTGTAGTCATACCCCAACTCAATATAGGTCGAGAAAGCCTGACGCTCCAATTGACCGGCCAGGAGCTTCGCGGGATCGGTCTCTAACTTGAGGTCTCCGCCACCGCCAACGGTCGTGTACCAGTTGATATACGCGCCGGCCTTGTCTCCGAAGAAATGGCTGAAGTTATAACCGATCCACAACTCAGACGTGTGGTCACTACCGTCATTGCAGTAGTAATACGCATTGTAACCGAGACTTGCACCGTACGCCGTTACATGGGCCATGAAGTCCACCTCCGGCATAAAACGCGTGTTGGGATCATACACATCCGGAATTGCCAAACCATTCTTCTTGAACTTCCAATCCGAAGCTCCGAGGTTCGCCCATACACCGGCACGGAACTGAACCGCCTCGTCCAAAGCATTGAAACCCAATTCTACGTCCGGCTGGAAACTCAAACCGCCGTTGTATTGACCACGCCAGATATACGCACTTACCAGCTCTGCACCGGCATCGTACGCAAACTCTACTTCTGCTTTAGCAGAAAAAACAACTGCCATCAAGGCAGCACCTAATACTAATACCTTTTTCATTTATCTTTAAATCTTTTATCTTTAAATCTTTAAACTTTAATTCTTTCAACTTTATTCTATTTCAAATAAACGCCAAATGCGATATTGGGCAAAATAACATCCGTTAGAGCAAAGGGATTCACACTCAACTGCCCTTGCAACATCAGGCCGCATCGATCATCTACCGTCCAGTCCTTGCGAAGCCTTATTTCAATATTTTGCAACGCTGCTCCCTTGGGGTTATAGACACCTTTCCAGGGCGTGATGCCGATGGCTCCATACACGCTGAACCCGTCTCGCAAAGCCTGTGTGTAACTGATCTGGGCGTAACTCGAATAAGCGCGTACCCATTCCCCTTGCTCATTCCAATACCCGTCGGCGGCGGCCACACGTGTGGCCCACGAAATGGTCAAAGGAATCTTGTCGCTGATCGTGTAACTGAGATCCAGTTCCAAACGGTTGCCGCGGTCCTGATAGTTCGTGAAATCAAAGAACCCGCAGTTGAAGTTATGGATATACAGCGCATAGACATGCAATCCCCAGCGTTGAAAACCCAAACTCAAATCAACCTCCGGCTGGAACTGTCGGAAATGCCAATCCGTCACCCCGATATTCCACCACATGTCCACATACACCCCGTAGTAACCTACGTTCGCACTCGCTTGAATATTCGCCCCGCCGGCATACAAACCACGCCAGAGGTAAGCCGATTGTATACGCGCTTGCGCGTTATACGTGAACTCGCTTGCGCGTGCGTTATTCACAAAAGGTAGCGCCCCGATGCAAAGCATCAGAGCAACTACTTTTTTAATAACCGTTAATCGAGAACCGTTCACCGTGGATTACAGCGCATTCTGGATCTCCCATGCACGACGCAGGGCGATCTCTAAAATGCGGGTGTTCGTGAAATCAACAATACCACCATCGAAGCCCGGCTCCAAATGATAATCTGCTGTTCCCTCACCGTTGAAATAGGCTCTAACCTCGTCGCCGGTTATGCCCAGCTCTGCAGCGATAGCGTCCATACTTCCGTGAGGGAGACTGTCTTTTACGGCGCGAAGACGATTAAATGTTGTACGCATAATAAATATGTTTTATAGATGTTTATAATGTTAATAATCTTTTTTGTTTTCAAAAATCGCTGCAAAGATACTGCTTTTTTTTGATATAAGCAAATAAAATGTTAAAAAACTTGCATATGTACATTTTTTTTCGTACCTTTGCAGCCGATAAGTATTAACCCACTAAACTGTCAATTATTATGAAGGACTTAAAAGGTACAAAAACCGAACGCAACCTCATGGAGGCTTTTGTCGGTGAATCACAAGCGCGTAACAAATACACCTTCTTTGCCTCGAAGGCGAAAAAGGATGGCTACGTACAGATTAGCAAGATTTTTGAGGAGACTGCAGCCAACGAGAAAGAGCATGCAGAGCTCTGGTACAAATACCTGAACGGAGGTAAGATCAGCGACACGGCTGCCAACCTTGCAGACGCGGCTGCCGGTGAGAATGCCGAGTGGACGGATATGTACGCACGCATGGCAGCCGAAGCGCGCGCCGAAGGTTTTGACGAGATTGCCGAGAAGTTCGAGATGGTCGGTGCTATCGAGAAACACCACGAAGAGCGCTATCGCAAACTGCTCAAGAACATTGAGGATAAGGTGGTCTTCTCGCGCGAAGGCGATTGCATCTGGCAGTGCTCCAACTGCGGCCATATCGTTGTCGGCAAGGCGGCTCCGGAAGAGTGCCCTGTTTGCCACCACGCACAAGCGTACTTCCAACTGCTCGCAGAAAATTATTAATCCAATTGACAATCCACAATAAAACCAGAGACTTCCCGCCTCTGGTTTTATTTATACAATCTATCGAATCTTCGTTTCGCTTACTCCTGCATCAATAATTGCATAACGACTTTCGGGCACAGGGCACCCCAGAGGCATACGGGAAAGTGGGTAATGCAATGATGCAAGAGTAATTCGAAAAGTCTCTCTCGGATAATAGAGGTATGCCAAGAATTGGCAGACATCGTTTTTGCCATACCGCGTAACGAAAATGAACAGCTCAACCGACAAATATAATCAACACAGCCGTGAGCGAAGCGAACACCTTATTAAAAGGGGGAAAAGCTCAAAAGAAAAGAATGTAATGCAGAGAAAGGATTATTACAATAAACGCGGGACTTGTTGGTCTCGCGTTTATGTTTATATAAGGTTAGACGATATTACTTTACCTCTTGACCTTGGAGAGTATAGATTTTGTCTCCACGGAGGATGAGGATTAACGTGAACCTAATATTCTGTCAAATTCAGAGGTCTCAATGGGAAGAATAAACTCATCTTTTAACCATTCACCTCGTTGCAGAATATTTCCATCTGAATCATAAAGAGTTCCTAAACCCTCACGAATTTCATTATCTACTGTATGACCTATGTACTTTGTGTCATCAGTGTAGGTAATTATATTCCAACCTTGTGAGCCAAATTCTATTTTTGCAATTAGTGCCATTTTTTATTACACTATATCCGTGTCGTGCGCAACTATTTGTTTATTTTTGAAATATTTATTCCGTAATAGGTAAGATGTTAGTGAATTTCTTCCACTTGTCTGCTTGTCGATAAGTCTGTAATGATTCTACAGGGACATAGACGGGTATAGATGTTTTTACTTGGTAGAATACATCAGTTCCTAATTCTGGAGGAGTAATGGGCAAACAGGTTATTGAGGCTATTTTTTTGCAATCCCAAAATGCTCGATCACCGATACTTGTAATGCTTTGGGGAATTGAGATTGCAGTTAAGTTACCACATCCATAGAAAGTATATCCATTAATACTTGTGATACTATCGGAAAGAATAACAGAATTCAAATTTGTACAATTGGCAAAAGTATATGCCCCAAGAGATTTAACACTATTTGGTATGTCAATAGAAACTAAACTACCGCATCCTGCAAATGCGTACTCACCTATTGTAGAAACACTATCCGAAAGACTCATCGAAAGTAAATTAGAACAATTCGTAAATGCATATGATTCTATTGTTTTAACGCTATTCGGACATATTAAAGAAGTCAAACTGCTACAGCCATTGAACGCATAACTTGTGATAGTCACTATGCTATCTGGTATAGTATAAGAGCCTGTAAATGATGTGGGCATAAAGATAAAATCATGCTTATAACATATAGGAGCGGTAAAACTATTACAGCCTTCAAATGCTTTCTCTCCAATATATAATACACTATTGGGTATTGATATTGATGTTAAGTTTTCACATCCAGCAAAAGCTTGTGACCCAATGTTGATAAGGCTATCAGACAGATCAACGGACAATAAACCATTGCAATTATAGAATGCTTGGTCTCCAACACTTTTTACACTATTTGGAAGAGTGATCGTGGTTAATTTATTCATGCCAGAGCAGAGTCCATTCGGAATAGATTCCACATTTTCACCAAAAGTATACGATTCTACCTGATTGCCAAAATTATAACAGGATCCATTTGCTATATTCCAGACAACAGAAGCAAGACTGCTACAATTTGAAAACGCTTTATATCCAATATTAGTAACACTTGCTGGAATTTCAATAGATGTCAAATTGCTGCAATCTTCGAAAGCATAATCCCCTATGTTTGTGACAGTATTTGGAATGTTCACAGAAATTAACCCCGAGCATCCTTGAAAACCTTTTCGGATATTAGTAATACTATCACCTAAAATATATTCCTGAACTTGTGTTCCAAAACGACTTGTTACAGGATTGTACACAATAGAGTTTGAATTTATGGCGACGGATGTCAGATTGCTGCAATCTTGGAAAGCATCACCTCCCAAAACAGCAGTACTGCTCGGAATATCTACAGAAATCAAGCCAGAGCATCCTTGAAATGCTTTGAATCCAATTGTGGAAACACTATAAGGAATAACTACAGAAGTCAGTCGAGAACAACCATAAAAAGCATAATCACCTATACTATTTACGCTATCTCCAATAATATATTCACTCACCTGACTACCGAAGATGGAAGATAGATTTGCAGTAGTTCGGTAAATGCAACTTACGATATAATCTGAATTTATATATATAGACGTTAACTTGTCACAATTTGAGAAAGCATAGTCTCCAACATACACAATACTAGCAGGAATACTTATTGACGTCAGATTTGCACATCCATAGAAAGCACGATCTTCTATTCTTGTTACCCTTTTAGAGAAAATGATAGAGCCTTTCCCATCCTCAAAATTATGTGAGAGAATAGGCTTGTCAAAAGCATTCGTGTGAAGCCCAGATACATATGATTGAGTTGTCTCGGTTAACTTTTGATCCGCAGTATATGAGATTGCAAATATGTTAACATTAAGAATATCCGAACTATAACATATTCCTGCAACATTTCTTGCGAACGCACGTATATAGTAAGTGGTGTTCATTTCCAGCTCTGTGATCACTCCATTAAAGACTCCATCACCCCCCTCAACAAGTAACACACTATCTTCTATTGTCGGATTAGGGCTTTTACTCCAACAGAAACCTCGTTCAATAATTGGAGAGTACCCATCAAAAGTAACTTCACCGCGGCATTTAGCTTCATTAGCAGACAATGCGCTTACAGAACGAAGAGTTACTGTTGGTAAAATTGGAGTCACACCTATAAATGAAGTAGTATTACCATATGAGATACCCATTTGATTTTGAGCATATGAACGGCAATAATACGTTTTGCCTTCTATAAGATTGCTAAGCAAATATTCAAAATCATCGTCTCCTGATCCGCAACTATAAAATGAAGCCCCTTCCATATTCGGGGATTCACTTACGCAGAATCCCTTGTCGAGAATTTTCAAATTACCAGTATTAGTTATAGATGCACGCATTGTAACTTGTAAGTCTCCTAATTTATAAGTGGCATCAGACACACTCGGTTTAGATATATTTTCATGCCCGATTAATATATTGAGAAATGTATTAACTGCTGTTTGGACATGTGAAAAGTCACTACCTAACGAAGATGAGCAATCTAATACCAGCATAGTAACAGCGCTTGACTGTTCTTCTGTTATTGTAACTAATGATAAGGGATCAAATTCACTATTAACCTGCCAACTATTTGTTGCTGAAACATATACCCATTGTTGCATGTTTGTAGTGGAAATCCTTTCTCCCAAAACAGTTGTTAAATTGTTTATCGTAAATATGTCAAATATACCATCTGGTACAGAACTCCATGTCGTTCCATTGCTACATCTTAGTCCATAGTAAGTAACATCTCTAAAAATACCTATTCCATTGTCAAAATCATAGTCATAAGTACCTTCTATGTAGCATAATGAATTACCGGCATTATTAACTGCATCAAATGTAAAACGAATAATACTACCAGGATCAGGTGCTGGCATTTTGATAGTTAGAGTATAATTAATTTGTGTATTGTAAATATTCGCCGCTATTTCTCTAAATTGCGCTGTAACATCATCCATATTAGCAACATTGTATACAGTATTGTCATTGCTTGCTAATTGCTTTAAGTCATGTTCGAATCGGTCAACATCTGTGACATCGCTGCCTTTTACTCCTATTGCATAAGAAGTTAAAGGAACTCCATCTAAATATGTTTGAGGAATGCGGTCATGTACCGCTTGTAAGTATTGTGCAGATGAGGAATAGTTTCTATTCAAGCGCCACGAACCAACGTCTAAGCCATCAGTAAATGTCAACAGATTAACATTGGTGAGTTTTTCAGGAATAGGAGCCTTGTCAATACTATCCAAAGCGCTATAAACTGCATGACATAAAATAGTACCATTAGCGGTAGTGAGATTATTGACAAAGGAATTATAATTAGCGATATTACTATTGTTTAGTATTCCTATCGGATAAGCGTATATCTGGCTGTTAAATCCAATAATTCCAACATATGCGCCTTCTGAACTATAAGATGCTGATTCAAAAATAAATGTAATTGTTTCGTCAGTAAGTCCTTGGGTAATAGTAATAGTTTGGCTTGTTAAGACAGCCCCTTGTCTATGGCTATAGCCGATATAATTCATTTGATCTCCTGCATATACCGTTTCTTCATCATGAGTGCGTAGCGGAGCACGTAGCACAGGTAAGGTGTTTTCATTTGTGATAGAGTTACTGCCGGAATTAGTCATATTTATTAGCATAATAGCAGCCGACTCATTTGCCGTGCGGACAGACAAGATAAAGGGCTGAGTTTGCGATAAAGACAAGGTATATTGATGACTTCCCTCAGAGCAGTAATCGGTACTACTTACCATACTACGACCTAACATGTCATAGACGTTCAATGAAACTTGTCCCGGTTGGCTTACATTAATAGAGAAACTATGACCGTAGATAAGGTTTTTATAATCTGAGATAAGCCCTCCTTCTTTCGAAGAGGTCCAGATGTTGTCAATTCCGGTAGGAAGAGTCTCATTTACCTCATACGAGATTGACTCTTCAACAGAACAATCAATCGTTTTACTCCAATTACGAGTTAGGTTTTCGATCTTCACGCTATCAAGCAAATACATTTTGCCATCAGAAGATTGTGCACTAAATGTGGTTGTTACTTCTACTGCTGAAACAATCAGCGATACCGTGAGACAAATGCTCAATAAAATTATTTTTTTCATCGTATCAATGTTTATTAAATTGCATAATGCAAGAAAAGCGCGAACATTATTCACGCTTATTCTCTATCACGAGGTTCCTGCAAGACCCTTCAGCCAAGAATAAACAATAACGTCCACGCTGATATGTATAATACGCCACATGGGACGTTGATATATACACATCCAATGGACGCTTATTGCAATCTTGTTTCGGGGCTGAAATTTTGCAGGATTCCGCGATACCAAAACAAGCGTCAATAAACGCCTTTTATGTCATGCAAAGGGTTTGATCACCCATATATGGTCGATGCTTCATCGGACAAGAATGGGCGGCTTGCACCTTTGCGGGTGCAAAGATAGTGAATATTTTTGGATTACACAAATTTATTTGCGTAATTTTGCAAAATTAGAGTATTTTGAGCGAGTTTTGCAAAGTTTGTATGGTATGCATATCGTTTCGGTATCCGTTCGGTGGAGTTTGGCAGGTTGGTTAGTTGTATATGACAAAAGAGACGATAATACTGCCAATGTGCACTTATTTTGGAATTGTTTCTGTCAGGGTGATAGTCTGGCATAGAATTTGAGGGATAAATATATGTATAACATTTCCGAAGCGTCGGAAAGTCGGAAAGTCGGAAGAAGCAGTTTTGTTATTCCGGCTATAGGATGTGATGGTCATTTGATTAATCCGACCGTCCGACTTACGACCAAAGAAGGCGATCTTTGACATGTTGAAAAAGTCTATTACTACGAAAGCCATAAGCTCTCCACCTTATGGCGAGAAAAATTGTGGAGGAAGCAAATTATTTTATTTACCAGTGATCCGCTATTATTCTTCTGGGAGCAGATTGCTTCACAGATAGTCAGTATCGTCTTACATCCAACCGGGTCATTAAACAAATTAAAAAATTAATGAATAAAAATTTTTCAAAAGACGCTTTGGCGTCAAAGATTGAGAGACAAGATCTCTCCCCTGTTCTTGAAACAGAGAGCAGTACTAAAGGAACATCCTATGCAGAGATGTTCAATCCGGCTGCGTTACCATTACCGCGTTTACCGTGGCTAATTCAAGCGTTGACGGATCTTGAAGAAGAGTCGGAGTTTAAGGCTCCACTCGTAGTAGCCTTGTTGCCTATTTTAGGCGCATTAGCAACGAATATTCGTTTTGACTATTATGATGGAGAAGAACACTCCTTGTCTTTTATGACCTGTATTCAGGGCGAGACCAGTAGTGGTAAATCCTTCGTTAAGAGGTATGTTGATTTGCTCACGATACCTTTTCTTGAAGAAGAAGACCGTTTAGGTCCTCAGACCACTTCTATATCGGCTCTCTGCCAAAAGATGCAGATTACATGTGGAAAGCACCTTTTTACTTTTTATCCAGAATTAGCAGTATTAGTACAGCACAGCAAACGTGGATCATGGGCAAACTTAAATCAGTTTTTCTGCTTGGCTTTTGACAATAGTATCTATAGCCAAGAAATGATCTCGCGTCAAGGGACATGGAGCGGTACGATTCAATTGCTGCTCAATATGTTAGCTACCGGTACGCCGGATGCTTGCAAAAGTTTCTTTAATGGTAATGCTATCGAAGGCGGTATGCTCAATAGATGGATAGTCACAGAACTACCGGATCGTTTCGGTGAACCGATGCGACGCTTCCGTCCTATAACAGAGGATATGAAATACGAAGTAGGTAGCGCAGTCCTCTGGTTAATGGAGCAAGGGGGGCAGCTTGCGTTTCCTCCTTTGTTAGAAGCGATTCAAACTTGGGTCAACCAAAAAGGAGACTTAGCCAAAGCAACAGCCTCGAAAGCTGTGGACGAGTTCCGCAAACGGTCAGCTGTAAACGGCTTTAGGGCAGGCATGCTCTGTTATTTGCTGGAGCAATACAATTCCACTCTCACGGAGGACGAGATTGTAAACTTTGGCCTGTGGGTAGCGGAATATACTTTCTGCAACCACATGTCATTATTTGGCAGTCGCGTGGATAAAGCAGCCTCTGACCATCAGAGAATAAACGGGCATAGAGTTCCGTATATGCTGCCGATGCTTCCAAAGCAGTTTACTCGTGAAGATGTAAGCCAGCTTCAAACAAAGTTGGGGAACTCTAATGCAGACCCTAAACAAAATATATCCTACTGGAAGCAGATAGGATGTATTAAAGAGGTCGTAAAAGGACTTCGATACGAAAAAGTAGTATAGGAAAAAGAACGCCTTCAACGGAAATGTAATACAAAAAAATATTTTAGCGGCACGGTTATCTAAAACAGGTAACCGTGCTTTTTTGTGTTTGCTTGATTTTTATGTACGTTCAAACAACAGGAAACGGTTTAAAGTGTAGTTATATAACAAAGTTATATAAATTTCGTATTGAGGTTTTTAAATTCAAGAAAAAGTAGTAACTTTGCATAAAATTTCAGAGATACGGGCGCAAAGGAATCCGCATACAATGCGGGGGAACAGACATACAGCAAGGCGCATATTGGAAATGTGCCATGCGGAAATAGCGAAAAAATGCCTTGCTAATACTAAATTAGAATACTAAACTAATAAAGCCTCGGACTGTTTTTAACAGTCGAGGCAGTAGATAAAAAGGGAGCCAGATTACGAAGATAATTTATAAAGGAAGATAAAGCAAAGAAGCCAAGATGAAACGGGAAATGGAAGATGCGTAATGAGAATTTATAAATTATTGATTTTATGGAAGTAAAAAAGAGTTTTGTGGAGATGCCGGAAGTGGTATTGGAAAAGAAATTGAGTTTACGAGCCGTGTACATTTACGCCAAAATGAAAATGCTAAACGGCAAAGTATATGACCGCGAGGCATGGGTAACAAACCCATACAGCCGCAAGCAGGAGCTATCAGAAGATGCGTTGTCAGATATAACGAAGAAATTAGTCAAAGCAGGTCTGATAAAGATAGTACCTGTAGAAACAACCAAATCAAGATACAAGACCAACACATACGAGATCGTGCCGTTTAAGGGGATGTACAAACCGGTTGCGTTTGATTTTATCAACGGGAATTTTAGTGCTGAGGCTAAAGGGCTGGCGATTCTAATGAGCCTGCTACAATACATACCGAAAAGCGCATCGGCAATCGGAAAGGCAATCGGCATAAGCAGCAAGACGGTGAAGAAATACTTGGCAGAATTAGAAACGGGTTGGGTTTACAACCGAGAAAAGAATCTATTGGATGAACATTGTTTTCCGTATAACGAACAAGTAAAAGAAAAACGTGAGCGTCATGAGGCTATGGTTCTTGAAGAGTATAAAGAAGCAATATCCACAATAGGCAAAAAAAGGTCATCGTATAGCAAGCATACCATGCAATGGATTCAAAATCTGGACGAGCCGGACGAAATAAAGGCGTGGATATGGCGTAAAGCCACTATGGGTTTTTGGAAAGTGAACCAAAAAGAGAGACAAAAAAGAGAAGCTGAAGAACAAGCAAGAAAAGCAAAGATAGCAGAGATAGAATTATAAGATACAATAGATATTATACGCGCGTAAAGGAAGATACGAATTATCGAAGATACAAAATGAACAATCTAAACCTATTAGTCCCCGAGATGACAAAGCGGGTAAAAAAGTTTGTCAAGAACAATGGCAAAGTACGTTCCGATGGAACTATTAGTGTCGCTAAGCGGAAAAGTGTGCGGGCACTCCGACATGTATTTCGCTAACCGTAAAGGCACACTTTACACGGGCAAGATCTGTAACCCCTATAAGGGAGAGCCAAGCGCATTACAGATTGCACAACGTAACAAGTTCAAACAGGTGCAAACGGCAATCGCGGCACTGACAGCAGAAGAAAAAGCTGCATACGAGGCAGCTTTTAAGAAACAAAACACATACATTACCTTACGCGGATATATCTTCGCGCAGGAGTATGCGAAATTAAGTTAATAACCCTTAAAAACCTTAACTAAAATGGCAAAAGTAGAATGGAGTTCCGGTATTGATCATGTATCCGGAGCATTGAGCAAACCGAGCAAGAGCGGCCAGCATTCTTGCACCAAGATGTTGCTGGCAACCCACCGCGTAAAGCCTACTGAGAGTGCGGATTGCAACCGTCTTTACCTGCGTCGTAAGGTAGAGCGTTCCACCGCTCCGGGCGAGGACGAGCTCTGGGCGCGTAACCGCTTCACCGCGGTAGCAGCAGCGGTCAAGACCCGTCGTAAGGACCTGAGCCACATCGCTTCCGACATGCAAGCGTTCGAGGCACAGAAGAACACCGCCGGCGGCAAAAAGACCATGAAGG
>Ga0247610_10005337_pt1 | contig 13537 bp, 11 predicted proteins | sample 174DNAGHGhighgp2_FD_193483 | JGI IMG/M metagenome (GOLD analysis project Ga0247610, IMG submission 193483) | Sheep rumen microbial communities from Palmerston North, Manawatu-Wanganui, New Zealand - 1742 DNA GHGhigh gp2 | ecosystem: Host-associated > Mammals > Digestive system > Stomach > Rumen...
AAGGCTACAAAGCTATTATTGTAATGCCAGATACGATGAGTAAAGAACGTCAAAATTTACTTCATGCTGCTGGAGCTGAATTAGTACTAACTCCTGGTGCACAAGGTATGAAAGGAGCTATAGCAGAAGCAGAAAAAATTAAAAACGAAACGCCTAATGCTGTAATTCTTGGACAATTCATCAATCCTGCCAATCCAGAAGCACATCTTAAAACTACAGCTGAAGAAATATGGAAAGACACTGATGGAAAAGTAGATATTTTCGTTGGAGGTGTTGGAACAGGAGGTACAATAAGTGGTGTTGGAAAAGGACTAAAATCACATAATCCTAACGTTAAGATCATAGCCGTTGAACCCGAAAGCAGTCCAGTTTTGAGTGGAGGTCAACCAGGTCCACATAAAATTCAAGGAATCGGACCAGGATTCGTACCACAAACGTTCAATCGTTCTGTAGTAGATGAAATTATCACTGTAAGCAACGACGATGCCATACGTACAGGACGCGAATTGAGTTTAAACGAAGGACTAATTGTAGGTATTTCATCAGGAGCTGCAGCATACGCTGCCCTTCAAGTTGCCCAACGTCCAGAAAACGCAGGTAAGAAAATTGTAGTATTACTTCCCGACACAGGAGAACGCTATTTGAGTACACAACTTTATGCTTATGAAGACTATGCTTTATAATTAAAAATTCAATAAGATAAAGTCTCATATATGGTAAAGCCACAAATATTGTGGCTTTACTTATTTATATACAAAAACGTTGTACTTACACCTAAAAAATTGGAAATTGTGAGTTATTGCGAGTTTTAATCGCCATACATTCCATTTCTATTAACCAAGTTGGACGACATACAGGAGCCAAAACAATTACCGTTGGTATATTCGGAAATCTTTGCTGAAACATCTGCTTTACTATTTGATAATCTGCCGTATCTCGAAGATATACGATAAAATGTGCAACATCCTCATAATTCATTTCTGATTCACTCAAAAGAGCTTCAACATTTTCCCACATACGATAAGTCTGTTTTACAATATCACCCACGTGTAAAACATTACCTTTATTATCAATGCTAGCAGTTCCAGAGATGATTGTATGAGCACGATCGCCATATTCAACACATACCCCACGTTCAAAAGTAACCCCATACTCATAAGTTGGATTTAAATGAGTAGGTGCATAAAGATAACGTTGTTGTTTAGGGGTCCATACACCAGCAATAGCGTAAGTACCCATTTGGATAATGGCATTAACATCGGATGGTACACCTTGAATTCCTGTAGAAGCTATATAATGCGTATCTTGCGTCAAACCTTGATTCTCAAAAAAATCTTTTCGAGCCTTCACCATTCCGGCATATTGTGTATCCACATCTCTTACAAAAAACCATGTTCTCAAACAATTTTGTGCCAATGTTGCTCCAAACTGTTGAAGATCGTTTGTGTATTGAGTTAATACCATTTTTGTTTGTTGAGCACTATCTCCCTTTCCATACATCATACCCATTTTCCATAAATGCTGATAGCCTCCTCTGCTACACACCACCATACCTCCTTCGGTAGTGATATCCGCATTTTTCACCATATACATCCATACTGCAATTTTAGACCCATCTAATGGTTGCTGTTGAATAAAAGAAAGAGCCATATTATTCTCAACGCGCATAAGAGGTACTTGATTAGTTGCATCAGAAAGAAAATAACGCTTAAATACATATTTAGCACCTACGAATTCTGGTAATGCTGGTAAAATGTCTTCTACTTCATACAGCCTCATCAACTGTTCATAAAAAGTCAAATTAGAAGGTTCAATATGCAACATAATATGGAATTCATCATTAAACGAAGAGGCGTTTAATGTCACTCCTTTTTGTTGAAAATATTTATTTATATAATCCATAATAACTCATTTTAAAATCAATTCATATAAGCATGCATTCCCCCTAAAAAATAATTTACTCCAAAGTAGGTCATGATAAGACACAAGAATGCGAAAAAAGAATAAATCCGATAATTGCGTGTAGATTGAAACCATGGAAACGTTTTAGTATGAAGAGGTATAGCATAAACAATTAGAGTTATGAGTGCCCAAGATTCTTTAGGATCCCAACTCCAATAAGTACCCCACGAGATATTCGCCCACATTGCACCCAAAAAGATTCCCGCTGCTAATGTAAACACCGCAGGACGAAGTACCTGTTGATTAAAAAAGCTCACAACAAGCAAGCAATAACTAATCATAATCGTACCAACATGAACAAATAACATTGGCGAACGAAGCACAGGCATTAAAGGCTGAGCGAAAAGTCCGATTAGCATATAAGAAGCAAATAAAGCTCCAATGATGAATGTATAATTTAATGAAAATTTAGTCATTTTCTTTAATGAAATAACTATCATACTTAAAGCTAAAAGTGCATATCCGATATATGTAATTCCTATACCCCAAGGGTCGAACATTACCGTAAAAACACTGCCTTGTAAATCATCATCGTAGGATGTTTGATAAATACGATAACCTTTACAACGTAATGGCTTATTCATCGAAATTGTGGTGTTCTCATCCCCTTTCTTATCACGAACCATAACATAACTAACATAGTCTATAGGAATATCCTCTGAAGACTTATCTTTTTGTATTTGAAAAGAATCAAGACATAGATAAAAAGGTAGTTTTTTAACGGTTCCTTCTGGTGTAAAAAAACATTGTGTAGTTTCATTATTTCTAATATGAATATAACCACGTATAGAAGTGATATGTGTCACCAAGGCACCCGTTAGAATAACAACAAAACTAAGATGCAAACAAAACACTGAAAGTTGTTTCCACATCTTTGTTTTCAAACAACGATATAGACCTACTAATACCATAACAAACCATAGAGCACACATCCACCAAGAAGTGTATATTTGTTCTATTACGAACTTCGTTCCATACAATTTTTCAATAAACGTTGCAATTGCAATAATCAAAGCGATTATCCACAAAAGAACAAAAGGCATTTTATTCTTCATTTTCAATCCATCCATATAATAATGATTTAACTTCATCTAAATTATTTTTAAAATGCGACGAAAGGACATCCGTATGATTATAATGCAAGATATTAACTCCTCCATCTATTAAAATTTGGTTTAACTTATCTTTTGGTGGCAATGTTGCCGTAAGATCTAATCCAGCAGCAGAACGTCCATTAGCACCATGACATTGCACACATGCCACGTTAAACACCCCTTGTTGAATACAACCAACTCTATCAAGTCTTATTGTACCAAGATCCATATAGATAGTATCACCTTTAGTTACGAAATCTTCAATATTTATACTAACCAAAGTAAGAATTCGTTTTCGCAACGTATTAGTTAAAACAAGTTCTACCGTGTTAATTCTATTAGAAAGATTATCTAGCACCAAAGAAATTGGTTGCTCATTTTCAGAATTTTCAGAAATTACTTTTTGAGTTATCGCATATTTGCTATCATCAGAAAATGCTGCTAAAGCTACATTATAATCAACTTCATCATCACCTATACCAGAAACTACTGCAGTCAATTTTACTGTTTTTCCTGTCTTTTCGACGGAGATTTCTCTATCATAAATATCACCGGAGTCACACCCTGATAAAAGCAACAGCAAGAATCCATATAAAATACACTTTCTCATATTAGAATAAATATTGTAATTGCAATGTAACCATATGTGTTGCTATTCCTAAATCATCGTTATCACGATCCAATTGAGTTTCATGTCCCCAGCGACCCGTAAACTGATACATTCCTGTAAATTTTAAATTATACTTATTTATATACCAATTCATTACGACACCTGGACTATTTAGGAAACCATCAGTAGTCATTCCATTTCTATCCATCACATCCCAACGGGCTCCCAACTGTATAGACTTATTAAAGAAATAACCTATTTGAGCATAACCACCAAAATAATTAATCGGTTTATTTATTTTTTGTCTTTTTGTAAAAGACACGTTCATCCAATAACCTTCTACACCTATATACCAATGATTATACAACATTGAAAATTCTATTGCTAAACGTGCATCATTAGTACTTTCACTCTCACTTTCATCATTATATCCCCCACTCACGCCAAATTCCATAAAACGGCTATCAAGCATTTTATAATTTCCCTGAGTTTTAGGCATTTTACCCCATGGCATAAATGTAAGTCTACCAGCATATAATAAAGATGGAATTTTATGATCATCAGACAACGTTTTTGTAGCTGTATTTACGCCGCTACCAGTACCATTCCACACCCCAACCTCATAATGAATTTTCCAAGAATTTTCGGTACCTAAATTGGCTGTTCCATGAAATTCTGCACCAAGGTCGAAACCTGTTCCAATTGTTGGCCAAACCGCATTAAGACTATATGGCATAATTACTGTAGAAGTCAACGATATAGGCAAAATAGGAAATAATGTTTCACCAAGCGTCGTTTGTACAGCATGGAAAAATGGGGTTTTAAATTTTCCCACACGAAAACGAGCTTCATCTTTTATTCTGACATCTATCCATCCTTGTTGTAAAATATTTCCACCCGAAGCTGATGCGTTAATACACAAGTTATAATCAACACGTCCAAATGTAGTACCTGTAAATCCTAAAATTGCGTATGGCATTGCGAAACCACTATTAGCTACATTATCTTGGTTATATGCCTTATCCAATCCTTCACTATCATACCATTGAAATTTACCTTGTGCTTGTAAAAATAAGTATGGTTTGAATACAAATGCACCATTCTTACTTTTCAATGTAAATCCCCTATCGTCTGCTATACCAATAACCCCGTTTTCCATATCAATATTTACGCTAGCAGGAGATTTTTTTAAACTATCCACCTCTATATTTTGTGCTGAAACAGAAGCACATATAGTAACTAAAACAAATAAAATCTTTTTCATAATGATTCTAAGAACTTTATCAATGCATTTCTATCTTCTTTTTTCATTTCAATATATAACTGACGCGATGCCCATCCTTCACCTCCATGCCATAAAATAGCCTCTTGTAAATTGCGGGCTCTACCATCATGTAAAAAATAAGTATGACTATTTACTAATACTTGTAAACCAATTCCCCAAAGAGGTGTAGTACGCCATTCATTACCCATAGCTAAACCACTACGATAATTATCATTAAGACCAACGCCCATTATCTCGCTACCCATATCATGAAGAAGGAAGTCACTATATGGATGAATGGTTTGATTTCCCAACCAAGGTAACTCCGTGCCATTCAATAATTTTGCACCTCTTGGACGGGTATGTAGCGTAGTAACATGACACAAATGGCACTTAGCTTCATAAAATTTTTGTTCACCTTTAGCAATATAATCTCGTTCACTTATAGTCTTTCCTTGATACTGAACTTGTTTTGTTTTACTACCCAATCGACGTGCAGGGACACCCAATCCATGTAAATAATAATCCACATCTTCCATATCTTTGGCACTTATATCAAGTTTATCATAAGCAAGTCCCATCATACTACCTTCTTGCATTTGTAACTGTCCCTCACAAATTTTTTCGGGATAACGACTATTAGTAGCTCCCATATCACTACTAAAGCCCAATTCGACTGTCAAATCTTGATGTTGTGCTTTATTACCAGACAATCCAATATCATATACGCCACGTTCTGTAACATAATTACAACGACCACTAATTCCGTATTCTGGGTAATTACTTTGAGCAGCCAATCGTAGAATTTCATCTCGATCTAAAGCCATCATTTGTCCCATACCAACATGTCGTAAAGGAATACGAACCGTACAAAACAACTCAGAAGGATCGATAGGATCGTCTGTATCACCATAATTAGCATACCATTCAGTGATGGTATATTCAGGACGTGCTAATTGATACTTTTCTCCATCAGGGAACTCAAAATCTTCATAATGCCATCTACATTGTAGTTTACCTTCTGCCGTAACACCATAAATGCTTTGATCGTGCAAAACTCGACCATAATTTTGGAAAAACTGACCATTTTTTCTAGACACATAAACCAACATACTTGAAAAACCATACTCTCCACTTCCATAAACAGGTGTACCGTCATCATCCTGACCAATTTGCGTCCACAAAGAAGGTTTGGTCCTTCCTGCATTTCTATGACATGAGCCACAAGAATACCCTGCATATACAGGACCCAAACCACTTGTTTGTGCTAAAGCATCATCATAAAGTTTATCCCCATGAGTAAAACGTTTCTGATTTGTTGCGTTATTTGCCACCCAAGGAGCATCTTGGTCATACGCAAAACTTGAATTATTAAATACTGTAGAGGTACCTGCAGACAACGCATAGCCATCTGGTACAGGTATTTGGTCTATATCATCATAATTCTTATTACACGAGGAAAGCCCTCCTACTCCAAAAAGGGATAGAAGGACCAATATTCTCTTAATTATACTTTTAATAGTAATAACTAACATTATTTATTTATACTAAAATTTACATTTTCACTTACTTAAACGAAGTAAATAGTATAGGGAAATTTATAATTACTATTCATACTCCCTTGGCTCTCCATCATAGAAGAGAAGGAATTCTAATGTATGAAAACCACGTACGTTTTGTGCTGCACCAATGGTTTCATCATCTTCATCAAATTCGCCTTCCCATTCCAAATCTTGAAAACTACCACTTTGAAGAATATTTTTCAAAGCTTCTACATCCAATGGCCATGAGTCCATATTGGGATCAAGTCCTAAATCTGCAACAGGACCAAACAAGAATGCTTCACTCATTTCCCATGGCTCGCGTGCAGCCATCCATGCTTGAGCAGCCGATTCAAACGAGCTCGAACTAGGATTATTTGCCAAGTTACGAACAGCGGTATTTAATGCTATATTTTTTTCAACCAATAAATCATAGGTTGGTAGTACAACTTCATCTACATAATTTTCAATAATTGGTTTTAAATCTTCTTCACTTGCACCTATCATAAATGGTTTTACTTGATTTGTCAATGTAGATTCCAAGTTTGCACATGCCTTTTGTGCTTCAACAACACTACTATTACCTATATGACTACGGAATGGTGCTGCCATACTTTTAATCGCATTATAAGCTGAAGTAATTTCATTTTTGGTACGTTGATATAATTCGTTATTGTTGGTTTTTAAATAAGATGCAATACTTAACTCAGCCTCAATTCCATTACAAGTACCATTAAATGCATTACGAATACTTAAAATATTATTACTATAGTCATCAATAGAATGGTAACTATACCAACTTTCTACCGCATACACAGCCTCGGTATATTTCCCAGATTCCCACAAATCTCGAGGTTCTCCAATTTTGGCGGTACCAACTTCGTTAGCTATATCAGCACATCCTTCTAAAATTTGTTGTACACAACCTGCGTAACTTGTATAATCTTTACCATTTTCTGGAGCCTTAAACTGTTCAGCAAAAGCCCCATTTCCTTTGTAATCTTCAGCCCAAGCTTTTTTAAGTGTTGTTGCGTCTTTAGTCAATAAATTTGCTACCTGAACAGCATATTGAGTCCAGTTAGTGACATTTTCAGAGGTTACTTGAGTTTTATCCTCATTAATTTTAACATTGTCTGTTCCTTCTGGAATAGAACGATTTTGGTCTTTTTCACACGAAACTAACCCAATAAAAAGTGCTATTAATGCACTAAAAAATACTTTTTTCTTCATAATTTTATTGCTATAATTTTTAATTATTATTTCTTATAAAACCAATTTACATATGCTATACCAATAGCAAATTCATTTTCATTTCTATACTTACCTTTACCTATAGTACGGTTTGTATAATCCGCTTTAATAACCAGATATGGTAAGGGTTTATAGTTAAGTCCGACTACCCACATTGAAGTTTTCAAACGATCGTCAGGAACTCCATTTTTCACTTCTTCTTGCGTGTTGTAATACTCATAACGAGCAAATGGAACAAAATCTAAATACTTATTATTATCAAATAACGATTTTAATCTTATTCCAAATTCAGCTCCATATTCAACAGCGCGTTTTGCAATAGGAGCCGTACGACTATAAGGAGATTTATTGCTGAGCATGGCATTTTTAGCACTTAACAAATCACTGTTCTCCAAATTACCTTGCAGAGCATTAGCTCGCAATTCAATCCATTTATTGCGATATTGAACATCTACGTTCCAAATAAATACGGGAGCTTTAAAATTGTAAGTATTAGGTTTATCACTATTTGCTGCTACATTGGGACAATAATATGAAGACGCCCCTAATCTAAGACCTGGAACCCCTGTATATTCTAATCTAGCAGAGTAAGCAGGACAAGTAAAATTATCTCCTTCAAATAATCCTTGATTAGCTTTTCCTGCCCATTGATTACGATTAAATCCATTAGCATTCAAACCTGTTATAACCATTGCTTTATAGTTAAAACTTGCCCATTTCTTTCCCATTTGTCCTGACACCTGTAATCCAGTTTCATGCCATGTACTCGGAAGCATTGTTACCTCTCCTTCTGGACGAACAGTACCAAAGAAATTAATAGGTTCGTGATGAGAATTCGTCAATCCTACGGGTACAACCATATGTCCTACACACAAGTTGAAATAATTATTCAAATGATATGTTAAATGAAATTGCTCAATAGCGACTTCTCCACCTTTCTCTATTTCCACTTCATACTCCCCATTTTCTGTATTTTCCAATTCATATACCATACCAGTTCCCCCATACTCAAACTCCACCTCCATTCCTAAAAAGAAATGCTTACTAAACTTCACATCACCAGCTAACACCATACGAGGAATACTAATTGTATTACGTCTCATTCGAATATTTCCGTCAGAAGTCCCATTAAAACGATTGATGCCATAATTCTTAAAATTTGCAACCATCTCGCCATATCCACCTACACGAAATCTTTTATAACTATCATATTCCGTACTATCAGCATTCCATTGTGCGAATGCTACTCCAAACATCATACTAAAAACTACTATTAATAATCTTTTTTTCTGTGCCATCATTACCTATTTAGTTTCTACGGACACAAAAGTAGAGGTTTAAAAAAGTCTCGACAATACACAAAATTTAGTATTTAAAAAACGCTTTTATTTCAACTAATACCATGTTATTATTACGACAATACTATAATATGATTACGTTTTTTTCGAAATGAAATTTAATACCAAATAATAGGTATTGCTTAAGTATAATAAATGGGCTAATTTTGTAAAACAAATAAATAAACTATGAAACGTTTAAAATTATATGAAGCGGATGATAAAATGATAGAACTTATCCGTGACAATTATAGTATTCTACAAGGACTTGGTGCTTTCGGAATTACACTCGGTTTTGGTGACAAAACTGTACGAGAAGTTTGCCAAAAACAAAATGTAGATTGCTACACTTTTTTAGTGGTCGTTAATTTTATTATCAATGGATATAAGCCCAATGAAGAAGACGATAAAATATCGGTAAAAACTCTACTAACATACCTAAAAGAATCTCACAAATACTACCTTGATTATCAGCTTCCTTCTATCCGTGCAAAACTTGTTGATTCTCTGAATCCCAACAACAATCTCACCAATCTAATCGTCAATATCTATGACGAGTATGCCCAATCTATTAGGCAACACATGCAATATGAAGAAAAAACGCTCTTCCCGTACGTAGAAGGCTTGATGAGAGGTGAACTAATGAATAACTACAATGTAGATATTTTTTCAAAACATCATAGTGAAACGACAAATAAACTTTTAGAATTAAAGAACATTATTATCAAATATTTACCCGATGATGGACTTACGAATAATCGCCTTATAACCACTCTTTATAATTTATACAACAATGCAGAATGGCTCGATAATCATAGTCAGGTAGAAGAAGAAATATTCATTCCTTTAATTCGATCACTCGAAGAAAAAAACAAGAATAATAGTATTTCATCAAAATTATCTAATATTATAAGTCCAACAGATCCAAAACAGAACATTATTTCAGAACGAGAAAAAGACATTATAAGATGTCTTATTCAGGGAATGTCTAATAAAGATATCGCCAATCATTTATATATTTCTGTAAACACTGTTATCACTCACCGTCGAAATATTGCGCGCAAACTGCAGATACATTCACTAGCTGGACTTACTATTTACGCTATTGCAAACAATATAATAGACAGCAGTTATTTTTCTAAATAATTTTTTTTAAAAAAAACACAATAAATCTTACTATAAAGAGTTCTTTATACGAAGCAACTCTATATTTATTTTAGTACAAAATCACTACAAAATTTATTGTTTAACTACGGTAATTATGTATGTAAAAAATTATGTAGAATACCTATTCTCATTAATTTTATTACGTATTTAAATTCTTTTTTATCAAAAAACATGAATGCCCCATTAATTAACGAATCTACCAAAGAAGAACGTTTAGCGTACATTATTGACAAATATAAATGTCAAGCAAATTGTGACATGTGTGGCAATTGTAAATTATTAAGAGGGCATAGCGAAGAAGACGTATTTGCTGAATACATTGATGGTATAAAAGAATATACCGAAATTGCCTCTCATTTATGGAAATAAGTTCTATAAAAACTAAAATTAACATGAAAAAAACATTCCTAATCTTTGCCGTAACCTTGCTATGCTTGTGCACCTGCGAGCGTAACAATGAACCGACTATCTCTGTCGATTCTACGACAACTACCATCAAATCTATTGACGATGTGACAGATATCATTAAAAATGACGAAGACTTAGTGGAAAACACCACCTTCTCAACCGATGTTATCTCTATCACATATAATGGAAGTTCTGCCACCATTACCAACCCTTGGAAAGGTAAGGGTGTAGAAATTAGCAACGATAATGGTACTATAGTGTGTACCTCCACCGCTGACGAACGTATCGAATACATCATTAGCGGAAATGGTACTGGAAGTCTAAAAATTTACAGCGAAAAGAAGCTAAAACTAACCCTCAACGACCTAACACTTAGCAATGCAAACGGACCTGCCATCAATCTGCAAGGCAAGAAACGTCAATTTGTTGTACTAAGTGGCACCAACACTCTTACAGGGAAAGGTTACGACACCGCTGATGGCGAGGAACAAGCCAAAGCTACCATATTTAGCGAAGGACAGATTATCATATCTGGTAGTGGTTCTCTCAACATCACTTCTAATGGCAAACACGGCATTGCCTCTGATGATTACGTACGAATATGTAACGGCGATATTGTCATCAATGCCACCAATTCTTCAGCTTGTGGTGATGGTATTAACTGTAATGACGGTTTTATTATGGATGACGGTACCTTAAGCATTAACGCTTACGACGAAGGAATACAATCTGGCGATGATGATGATGCTGGCTATTGCTATATTACAGGAGGAACTTTGCACATTACAGTTCAAAATGGAGATGGTATCAAGTCATACGGAAACACGCTCATCCACGATGGAAACATATCAATTACTGCCATAGGTAGTAATAGCGAAGGATTGGAAAGTAAAGCACAAATCCTTATTGAAGGTGGACAAGTTGAAATAGAATCTTACGACGATGGTATCAATGCTTCTACACTACTCACCATCAATGGAGGTTGGATCTATGCAAAATCAAACAACAACGATGCCATTGACTCAAATGGCGATATTAGTATTTCTGGTGGTGTAATTGTAGCCATCGGTAGCCGCGATCCTGAAACCGCCTTAGATATTGATAAAGGGGCACTGACCATTACAGGAGGAACAATACTTAGCATAAGTCCTAACAACAACATGTTTGTCTATCCAAGTACAACGAGCACACAATATAGTATATGGACTACCGTCAACAAATCTACCACCTACAACATTTCCAACAGTACCAACGATGAAGCCATTAATTTTGAAACACCTTCGGTAAATTACACCCCAAAAGTTTTAGTTTCATCTCCTCTAATAACTTCAGGCAACAATACTCTAACATCTGGAGTTACATTAAGCGGTGGTACTAATTGGCACGGACTTTACATCGGAGCTACTCATAATGGAGGTAGTTCTTCAACGACCATAAATGCCCAATTAGGTTCAGCTAATAGCCAAAGCGGTGGTCCTGGTGGTCCTGGAGGAAGACCATAACGAGATTTTTATCCATAAAAAAGTGACCAACCCAACAATTTGACATTAGGTTAATAAGTAAGATACAAAGTGACATTCTAATTTTTTGTATTTTTCATTCTAAACTTTTCACAAAAAGCTTTTGGGTGTTAACAAAATAATTTCTATCTTTGCAGTCCAAAATATTTTTATATTCAATAACAAAGTAAAATTTAGAAACATGGCAACCAAAATTAGATTGCAAAGACACGGACACAAAGGGTATGCTTATTACCACGTTGTAGTCGCAGACAGCAGGGCACCACGAGATGGTAAATTTATTGAAAGAATTGGTTCGTACAATCCGAACACAAATCCTGCTACAATAGATTTAAATTTCGAACGTGCTTTGTATTGGATTCAAAATGGTGCACAACCAACTGACACTGCAAGATTCGTATTATCTTCAGAAGGTGTTATGTTGAAAAAACACTTACTAGGTGGTGTTAAAAAAGGTGCATTTGACGAAGCTACTGCTGAAAGCAAATTTGAAGCATGGAAAAAGAACAAACAAGCTGCTACTCAAAAAGTGGCAGAAAAATTGTCTAAAGATGCTGCAGATAACGCTAAAAAACGCTTAGAAGCTGAAGCTGAAGTTAACAAAAACATTGCAGAAAAAGTAGCTAAAAAGAAAGCTGAAGTTGCTATGGCTGCTGCTGCTGCTCAAGCAGAAGCAGAAAAAGCTGAAGAAGCTCCTGCTGCTGAAGCTCCTGCTACTGAAGAAGCTAATAACTAATATTACTTCTCACAGTCTAATAAAAGCCGACCTTCAAAACGTCGGCTTTTTTTGTCAAAGTCTACTCTATCACAACACTTATTTAAATTTCTATAATAAAGTGATTTTAGAAGAAAACATAAGAACAACCCCTCGTATTGCTGCATCATTGGAACTTATCAAACAGCAACTTATGCGCGAAAAATCTATGCATGATATTACCGACATAAGGATTGTTAAACGCTCTATTGATGCTCGTCAAAAAAACATTTTTGTAAACCTTCGCTTACAAATCTTTATCAACGAATCATACGATGAAGGTAAAAATTTAATGCAAATTGAATACAAAAATGTCGGCGAAAGCAAACAGAAAGTCATTGTGGTTGGTGCTGGTCCTGCTGGACTATTTGCTGCTCTAAAATTGCTTGAACTAGGAGTTAAACCCATCGTCATTGAACGAGGGAAACGAGTATCTGAACGAAAAATTGACCTTGCCCAAATATCGCGTAACCACATCGTTAATCCTGAATCCAACTATTCATTTGGAGAAGGTGGAGCTGGAGCTTTTTCAGATGGAAAACTCTATACACGCAGTAAAAAACGTGGTCCTATTGATAAGATTCTCAACGTTTTTTGCATTCACGGAGCAAGTCCTAATATCCTCATCG
>Ga0247610_10005338_pt1 | contig 13535 bp, 13 predicted proteins | sample 174DNAGHGhighgp2_FD_193483 | JGI IMG/M metagenome (GOLD analysis project Ga0247610, IMG submission 193483) | Sheep rumen microbial communities from Palmerston North, Manawatu-Wanganui, New Zealand - 1742 DNA GHGhigh gp2 | ecosystem: Host-associated > Mammals > Digestive system > Stomach > Rumen...
CTGTTTGTCGAAACGCCATTGTTAGCAGCTAATTCCATAATGTCAATATCTGGCAAGTAACCATTATTCTGGAGTTGTAGTGCAAACAATTCCTCAAATTTATTACGAGTCGATGGTTTATATTCAAATACCATAAGTTTTGAAAGCACATCTGGCCTCACATCCTGAAACCCTGCAACATGAGCCATTCTCATTCTTAAATGCATCGTATTCAAGAATCGTTTTAACTGACGGGGATTGCCATTCAGGAAGTGATTCATCAACGGAACAACAGGCATCCAATCGTCTACCGATTTTGAAACCAGAGTATTCTGCCTAATCAAATCAAGGCTATATTTTGTATGCTTATCTTTCTCTCTGAACTCTAAGTATTGCCTGTGAATCTTCGGGAACAAGTTTGGCTCCAACCATTTACACAGTAGAAGTGTAATATATGTCTCTTGTTCAGAATAAGATAGTTTGGGTAATTTATAAGGTAGCTGTATCAGTTTCTCTAGATAGTCTGAAAAAGGGCTGAACCGATCGTTCTTATCATCTAACACATGATACCTGTTTTGTATTGCTAACTCTACAATTCTTTCATCAGCACTGATTACAAATGCTGTGTTTGCTACGTTAAGGAATAATTTAATCGCCTCTAAGCAATCTACCACCTTTTCAGGATTACACCTGTCCAGATCATCTATATAAACCACAACGGCTCTATAGCCTGCCGCCATGATAATAGCCTCAAACAGATCACGAAACTTAGAAATAAAACGCGATGTATTCTTTGACTTCAACTCATTTAGGAGTTCTTTTGCTTCATCAGGCTTTAAAAAACCCTTCAAATCATCTTCGCTTGGGAGAAATTTACTTATCTCCTCTGGAATTCCAACGGAGTCTGCCAAGAAATGAACACCTTTCCTTATCAGATACATACCCACTCTCAGCAGGCTTATTCTTTTCAGTAGGTCATCAGCTTTTTCAAATAAATCTTTACGATCTGAAATGTCAGATGATAAGGCTTCAAGGATTTCAATGATAAGTGTATTCTTGGCCGTCTCATAGTTTTCATATTTCCAACTATTGAAACGAATCTGAAGAATCAGGTTATTATCTTGTAACCCTTCATCCTTTTCCCCATTCTTTTCTTCAGTCTCTTCTACCCATTTATCTATCTCCTGTTGTAATAAAAGCATCAGGCTGCTTTTGCCTGCACCCCAGTTACCAAACACGCCAATAGAAGTGGGCAACATCTTGCTGTCCAAAATCACATCCTTTAGCAATCTTGCATGAACGTGATAACCTAATAGATCCTCGTTTGTCTCGTTATCTGACCACATAAGCTAATAAGATCACTCATCAATGAATGATTCTATCTTTTGAAATTCAACAAGTCGTAATATATTCTTTCTATGTGATTCCAAAAAAGATCTTAGGTTGTGTATAGTAGGCTTGTTACCGCGAAAGAAGCCAGGAACTGCCCTGTCTATTACTCTTTCGATAAATGGATCCATCCATACGATTTCCAACCCTCTTCCATAAGGACTATTAGACAATATACGTTCAATAATAATCTTGTTGTCATTACCAGGAATATGAGAATCGGTATCCATCATGACCAATACCTTATATCCATGATCAAGAAAAGTTCTGGCTATCGCAAATACATTTGAAAAACCTTGGGCAATATGCACAACAACTCTTTTTTCTTCCAGTTGAGGGAACAAAGAGCTCAATACTACACAATCAGTTTTACCTTCAACAATTATTGCCTTCATATATATCTATCTTAGATATTCAAACCATCAATAACCGCAATGTTCGGGTTTGCAGTTATCATAGCATATTGAAACTTATACTTCAGAGCTTTCATAAATTTAAAATTCTTGAAACACTCGTCTATTTCTGAATAACTCCAAAGCAATACATTATGAGGATGCATCATGAACATAAGTTCGACGGCTGAGGGGGTAAAACCACTCTTTGACAAGAATAATCCATATGTCGAAGGCATTCTATAAGTCAAGCGACCATGGAGTTTCGCAAGTTCATCAAATGACACTTTATCCTTCCATTCCTTACACTCAATTAGGAATCCTGCTCCTAATTCTTTAACGAACACATATCCATCAAATTGTTCCTGAGATGTTAAAACAAGATTATTAAAAGGATAAACGACTTCAGCACCTTCCAAATCAAAAGCCCTAACAAGCATATATTCCAAAGCTTTACCCGTCGCCCATCCTAAAGTATTCCCACTTTTAATTTGTTGCCAGAACTTCTTCAATTTTTGTCTATTATAACCTCTGATAGTATTCACCATCCTTTGTTCTGCCGGCCCATATGAAACAATATCAAGCAACATAATTCTATTCAATCTTTTTTATTAAAGACCATTTGCACCCGCAATCCTATCCTCAATCATATCCACTACCCTCTCAGCATACTTTAGATTCAGATAGTCATGCATCGTTTCATCATCCGTCCGGTCGTTCTGTGTCCATACAACCAGATAGCCATGCTTCTTCAATTCCTTGATATTCTCACACGTCACACCATAACTCCTCGAAGCACATACGATAATATCACATCCCATATCCAAGAAATCCTTCAACGATTCTCCTTGCCTTGAATTCGGATCTCCCTGACTTTCTATCCCTACCAGAACATTTCCAATCTGAACCGTAGCCTTAACATCCCCATTATTGATAAGCGCATTATTAGGATATTTCTCACTCATCAGAGCAAACACAGCCTTCACTGACGAAGACTTCCCTTGCTCTCCAACACCCCAATTTGCAATCACAAGTTTCTGCATATAAACTATCATCAATAATGGGAAATATGAGATATCACCATATAGTACTTACAATACTCTCTCAAAAAACGCCTGCACGCTACACCTCTTTGGTTAGGATAGAAACCAGCGCGACCTTATTATAAATAATGGATTACTGACTACTTATAATACCCCGCCGAGAACTGCTGTGAAGTACTCTGCATATTCTCAAACTTCTCAATATGCTTCTTCCCAATCTCTACCAGTCCTCTAATCTCATCAACGACTCCAATCCCAGCCTTAAACAAAGCAAGGTTACAATACCCTATTTCTGCATTAAACTTATCAAGCAGATACTGCTCTATCGGGCTCGGGTTCTCACCTTTTGTCAAAATCTCACTATTCAATTGGGTCAGGCGATCATTATAATAGCTCCTTACATCTTCTATCTTCAAAACATCATCCATCTTAAATCCGAGTAATAATGCTCCAACACCTGCCTTCACAATATCATTCTTTACCAAGTTCTTTGCTTTTGATACTATATCTTCTGCAGTCAACTCCGCCAGTTTCTTACACGACGGCAAGTCCTTAATTGGAACCATAGTTCTAACTATCAGTTTTAGCTCACAAAGCATATTAAATATGTCAATAGTAGCATTATCAATCCCAACATCATCTTTATTTTGATATGCAACCACCCTCGCCTTACAACGTCTCATGCCCAACATAGACGTCTCAAAACAATCATCAAACAATACTATCGTATCATGACAATAGTTTCTAAGCCAAGCCTTTTGCTGCCCTGTAGACACACCTCGATAATGATTATATTTCTCACATAATGCATTGATCTGCGTTTCGATATAATCTATCTCTTTTACAGCAACATATATTTCGTCTAACTTCATCATTCCGTTTCTCTGTGGATTTATCATACGATTTGATTAAAGTTCTGAAAATTATAAACAACCTTTATGTACTCCAACAACTCAGCAAAATTAGTACCTACATGGCGCTTCAAAGAATCTATAGATGTTGGACACACTTGGCTATTAGTTATTGCAGTGTCAAGAAGATAATCATATTGGGTCATATCAATTGTTCCATGCGTGTATTTAGGATCATAGTTCCTAAGCATAGTCTCTATCTCCTTCAGTTTCCCCTTGCTATACTTTGATTTATTGAGCAATGGTATATTTATATTATCTGTGAAATGAAAGAGTAGCCACAACTGAAAAGCAGGGTTCGACAATATGAAATGAATTCTATTCTTCTCACAATCACTTGCAACTGTTCGTAGTTGCTTAATAGAGAATCCACCATCGTCCCTATCACAAACTAACCAAGCAGAATCATCTTTGTATAACTTAAAGTCTGGATTATATCGTTCCAACCATATCATTAAACTTCTCAGACGTGCTACTGGTTGAGAACCATGTTCATTCTCACCTATTTCGGCAAGTTCTTCATTTACAATATGAATCTGCATGGTTGTCTGGAATTTCCTACGACACATCCTGAACACATAGTTCAAATACATCGGTTCCTCAACTTGGCCCTCTGCAACGATGGCAAAAATAGCCACATGGTTTTCTGACTGACTGGCAGCAGGAATCCTTGGGACTCCCACCTGAGTTACTCTCCGATATTTCAACGCCATGATTACTGAGGAATGGCAGCAAACCTGCCAATGAGATATTTACGGATGATATCATTCTCATCACCAGCCAGACGATAACTGCTCAATGGATAGAGCGTTGATTGTTTAGCTTTCTTGTCAACGAACCATATCTCCTGATTTGTAATGGGCGATCGGTCTAATAACACGACATCATGCGTAGTACAGATAAGCTGACTTCGGCGGTTTTCTGAGTTCTTATAGAAATGCTCCAACATCTTTCGTGTTAGAATACAATGCAAGCTACGATCTATCTCATCAACAACCAGAACTCTATCCTCACTAAGTATTTTCCCCAATACGGGAATGAGGTCAAAAAGTCTCATTGTGCCATCTGACTCGTTCTCAATACCAAAAGCCACTTCACCATCATCCGTCTTGTGCAGGAACTTTATTTCAGAGAATTCCAGTTCTGAGTTTTCGTCTATCTTTACGAGATAATCACGGCTTCCTCCATGAAGAATACAATAATTGCCTTCGGCATCACGAGCCAAATCTGTTTTAAGTTGCGCCTTCAATTCTTCTGGGACATCAATAAACCCTGAATTAATCGGGTTGAGTTGAATCTCGTCGATGTCAATATCAAAGAGATTATAATACTGCTTATAAAGGCTATTAACAGCTTCTTTATCTTTAGCCATGGCTCCAATGAGATTGATGGTAGAATCAGGGAAAAGCACGATTAGTTTCACGAACCACTGATAAACGGCATCAACAACCTCCTTGAAACGGTCGCCAGCAAACTTTTTTGTAGCAAGGCTACTCAACACGAGTTCGCTTGATACTGTTTCTAAATCCTCCTTATATGTCTCATAGCGCTTAGCATTCCCATTCTGTTCACCTGTATTGAATACAATATGATGACGATGGGTATTCTCATCAATTTCTCTAGTGAAGATATCAATGTTATCGGTATTCGGTCTGATATTGACAAGCCATTCTTCCACCACTTCAAGTCTCTTAAATGACACGGCAAAACCATATTCATATAACTGGTCATCAATTTTCAACTGAAACGTAAAAACTGAAGGGTTCTGGTTTCCGTCGTTACTCATCCTGAACGACTCATTGTTTGACTTAGCCAAACGACTATTGTCAAGTATAAAACTACGGGCAAATGCCATAGCCTTAATAAGGTTACTCTTACCCGAAGCATTGGGGCCGTATATCACGGCAGACCGTAAAACAGGAACAGCTGAATCCCTGTCAGCAACATGCTTTTCCTTCCCCTCCTGAGGGATAAAGGACAACTCGTTTATGTCTTTGAAAGACCTATAATTCTCAACACTAAATCTATATAACATAAACTAGATATATCTTAATTCAATAACTTTATGCCGCTTATCAAATTGCAAAATTACACTTTTTCTTAGAAACTCCAAAGAAACACAATTCCAATACCATGTATTCCCTTAAACAATCAAACTCTTACTTCTCCTCTTTGCCGTCTGGTACCCCTTCACTACATTGATATCAACAGCAGGACATGCAAGCATACCTCTCAGCAGAGCCGTCCGCCAGTCATTCCTCCCATAATCGTATGGATATGCTCCATTCTCATATATCTTCAATCTGTCTTCCAAAAACACCTTCAATTCCTCATTATTACCAACTTTTGCCTCTCGAAACAATTTCATAAAGAACTCCTGTGATGCCTTCTGTAGCCTAGTTCTCAGTTTGACATGTTTCATCTGCGAATTCAGCCTATGAGCCAATTCATGATCCTTCAATGCCGCCTGATCTATCGTAAACCTTGGAATTATCTTTCCTAAAACCACATGACATGTAGCAATCAAGAACACTACTCCTACAGGAAATATCTGGTAATAAGTATGGATAAATTCCGATGGTTCAACGTCCGTCTTCTCCTTATTACATTTACCACATACAGGAACCAGATTCAACCGGCATACAGCCAACTGTCCGTATTCACTCTGAGGCCAAACATGATCCAAGTCTGTCACTGGCAGGATACTGCACATAGGGCATCTGTCCACGCCAGCCATCAGTTCTTTCCTTATATAAACCAATGGTTTATCCTTCCCTGTAGTCTGTCCTTTCCTTGGATTCTCCTTTCCAGAAGTCTTCGAATATTGCCCCTCAATGATGCCCTTTTTAGATTCAAGCGGTTTCAGATCAACTTTGCTCACTTCACCGCCCTTCTTATCATACGCTTTATACAAATCACAGAGTTTCGCATAATCCCCACTATCCAGATTTCTACAATGGGCAACTGTCACTTTAGCATCATGAAAAGACCGAAATAGATTCGGCTTACTTAATCTCCACATAGTTACGAAGCATTTTCATGACTCTGCATATAAAGGTCTATCAGATAAGCCGTCAACTGCTCACTGATGGCGTGTCCTAAGTGTTTCTCAAACGAAGCCAGCATAGCTTCAGGACTATCCTCATATTCCAGCATCCAAGTCTTAAACAACAAGTAAAATAGCCGATAATACCCAGTATCATCACTTGTCAGTTTAAACACCTCTGCCGAAATTTCAGCAATATTAGCGCCGTATGTCTCAATCTCCGGTTGAGTCACTGTCATCGAACCATCATTCCTGACAATATACACATTATCAGCAAACACCTCCTGCAGTATGACAGGTGAATGCGTCGAGATAAACATCACGGAATGGTATTCCAGTAATATTTCTCTCAACCGCGCCAGCAAGAACGACAACAAAGGGGGATGAATATGATTCTCCGGCTCATCAAACAACAGCAGACTATCATCCTCAATATGCGCCACCACGCACGACAACATATGCATCAGATATTTGTTACCAGTCGATAGATCAACATAGAACTGAGCCATCTCTGCCATTTCCTCCAACGCTATAGCCTTATTTGCTACGTCAGAAATATCCCGATGCAACTCTTCAGCCGCTTCTGCAAAGTCAGTCCATATCGTCTGCCTTTTATTGTCCTGCTTAATCTTCTCTATATTATCAGCAAATTCCTTGGCAAGTTGCCCAATATCTTTAAGTTTGATAATATCTTGTCTGTCGTGCTTTAGCAATTCGTACTTCAGGTCCTTATCGCCCTTCTCGCTCAGCACCTTGTATTCTTCATCCAAATCTCTAAGTCCACAGAACACCAGCCTCAACGGACTCATCCTGTCTTTATAGTCCTCAAGTGGAAGTGTAAAATTATCAAATGGACTATACGATACTAATATCATCTTGCTGATACCAAGATTATTTGGCTCTATAATTCCTGTGTTTTCAACTAAATCACCACGATTTTCCGGATAGGTATACATCAGTCTGGCCAAACGGTACATCAGCGTACTCTTACCACTACCATTAGCACCAATAAACACCAGCACACCATTCGGAATCATCGCTTTTCGTCTATTCTCATTTATATCCTTATCATCAAGGCAAGTGAACTTAAATTCTATGGGTTGATATTCATCTGGAAACCTAGCCACAAACGACTCATTCCTGAGATCATACATACATTCCGATGCCGTAAGCAGCGAATGCGCTTTCTTCAGTGCAAAGTTGTCCATCGATGTATCTCTCATCATTCCTTCAATAAAGCAAGGGTCATCCTTTACCTTTTCATAGTAAGGCGACTCCCTGTCTAATATCAAATGCAGTTGTTTAACGATGTCTTTCCTTTCCTCAGGATTTTCCACATATCTATTCAGGCCTTTATATACATTTATAGAGAATGTTATGCCAACAATATCTTCAGCCACCTCTGTAAAAGGCTCATCGCCCATTCTCAAGTGCAGTACTGACATTTCAAATCCCTGTTGCCCTGGATGCATAAACTTGATATAGCCCAGATACACATTCTCTGTACCCGTCAACCGCTTTGTGGCATGCAGATGATACATCACATGATATCCCTGGTCGTTCCACGCATCCAACTCAATATAGAAGTCTGCATCTTGACCATCATATCTTGATGCATCCTGATAACATTTAGGGATAATCTTAAACGTCAGCATCGTAACTGTAAACTGTCAATTTTGACGTCCAGGCTTTAAAACACCCTTTTGGGGTGATTTTTGCCACCTGACGCGTCTAAACCAAATAAAACTTTATTATTTTTTAATACCGATGGTCATCGGTAACATATTCTCATAATCTGTTCTTTCCTGCATGACTGCCTTGAAGAATTCCTTAAAATATTCCAGCGTTGATACGCGACACATCTTACATGTCTCGATAAACGTGTGGTAAATTACTGATACTTCTGCACCATCATGACTGCCAAAAGTCAGCGAGTTCTTGCGTCCCTTCGGTAGCAAGAACTCCATGCTTTAAACAGCGCTCGGCTTTGCCGCTTTGCTTGCAAAGAACTCCTCTATCGAGATGTTCTTCGGGAGGCCCTCAGCCTGGTACAAAAACCAAAGGCTCTCAAAATCTTTTGAACTGTATACCATTTGCCTCATTCTTAAAACGAGGCCAAAGGTATCATTTTCCCACTTCATGTACAAGACGTCAAAATTGACAGTTTACATTTCAATGTCACATTTTAATTTCATTCACACTCTCACTCTCAACATTATACTGAACAGAGCCGAGCGCGTGTATTATTATGGTTGCAATATTGTCGTTATTATATGGTCAACGGGTTCGACTAGTGACAACCCAGTATTTTCTTCAAAGGAAACTCTGGGTCTACCTGTTTGCGGACTAATTGCAACATCCTGATACGGAATATAGGCTTTAACCAATCCAATTAAGCGAGATTCGGTCTGATTCGTGGTCCCACTTATACACGTATTCTCTGGCCTTACAACAACAGGTCCACCACTATTTCCTGGGAAAACAGGAGCATCAATTATAAAATCTGTGCTAAACCCATCAAGTATATCACGAACCCTAGCTATTACGCCACTTCGCAATATTACATATTGACGTGTATTACCAACTATTCCCATTGGATAACCCAAGGCATAAACTTCGTCACCTTCTGTTGTTCCTATATTATTCTTCATATCACTAATATAGTAGCAATCTGTATCATATTGAAAGAAGTTCGGATTGACTCCATCATTCTTCAGCCCGTCATAGAAGGACTGAGTGATGGGCATAACTGCAACATCAATATTCGGATTGGGATGCATCTTATAAAGAATAATTGTATTATTCGTAAGACTTAATGTATAATCCTTTGCCGGAAGATTTCCTTGTGGATTAAACTTAAGAATAATAGAATCGATTCCATTCAGTACATGTTTATTGGTGACTAAAAAAAGATTATAAACCCCTTTGTTATAGGTTACACCTTTATACCGATAACCAAATAGGAAACCCGTTCCCATCCAAGCAGTTCCTCCATTGCCATCATTTCTACCAATGGCAACAACGCTGTTCAAATACCTTGGTACAATAAGAGCCATATATTAATATGATTAAATTTTGAATGTCCGAACAATAAATAAAAATTCAACATCATGTTCCAGAAGTTGAGAGGTTTGTCTGAAAAACCAATATTATCATTTCTGTTTTCCAAAAGTCTGTCCAAAACCTGGGGCATGTCTATGCACGGGGGGCAGAAATCAGCCTGAAATCTGGGGCATGTCTATGCACAGGGGGCAGAAGTCTGCCCTGAATCTGGGGTATGTTTATGCACGGGGTGCAGAAGTCTGCCTTGAATCTGGGGCATGTTTATGCACGGGGGGCAGAAGTCCGCCTGAGATCCGGGGCACGTTTATGCACGGGGTGCAGAAGTCTGCCCTGAATCTGGGGCACGTTTATGCCCGATGTGCAGAAGTCTGCCTTGAATCTGGGGCATGTTTATGCACGGGGGGCAGAAGTCTGTCCCAGATCTGGGGCATATAAATGAACTTCTAAAATGGTCTGCCCTGAATCTGGGGCAAATTGCCCAATAGGCAAAACCACACCGCTCGAGATTTCTCGACTTCGCTCGAAATGACAAAGCGCCCTTCCCTTTGTCATCTCGACTGAGTGAAACGAGTGGAGAGATCTCTTGAGATTTCTCGACTTCGCTCGAAATGACATTGCCTCGGCTCGAAATAACAATGTGGCTGCTTAAAATACATGCTTCACTGCCGACTTCATCTTCCTTATAAGACAAAACGAAGCCTCGCATGGTGCTATATTCGAGAGTGCCAAAACCCTCTTAGCCTCTACCATTCCCTTCCAATAAAACCCATTTTTTCCTTTATATCTCTGGCTGTACTTCCCGAAATTACCTCCATCTAAGACATCTTTCAAGAACGACTCACCAAGTTTCTTATCTGGAGCCACCAAGATATATTGTTCTGGCAAACCCAATACCTCTTTCTCAATCCACATCACTGCTTTCGCAAACCGCAACATTCCTAAAGATTTCAATACTCCGACGATCTGATCTCGCTCTTCATCAGAGGCCGCAAAGTTCTTCAACACATAGAAATAATCCACCAAATGTCTCAACCCTATACCCTCGTCATAAAAATGGATCAGCATGTGTCCTAACAAATATACTGCATTAAATTTTGCCGTCGGCACACAAACATCTCTTTCTATTCCAGTCAGATGAATCCTATGCTCAAACTGCTCCTTTTTATTCAAAGAGATCCAGCGTTGAAGTCTTTTATGGTATTTAGGACAATGGAATTTCAGGGGAGTGACATGCACATCCACTGGCACATCATCAAATACAGGAAACTTGATATGTTTGTATGACTCTGCTGCTTCAGGGAACTGATCCTTTACAAACTTCTGAATACTTTTCTCGTCAGCATCAATCCATACATCTATATCTCCAGGCATTCTCATCAAGGGCTCATGATACATTTCCGCATTCCCCTGACCTTTCAATATACAACAACGGAACCCTGCATCTTCCAACAGTTGACAGAGTTCCTTGATACGTTTGTTCAGGACATAGCACCTTTCTTTTATTTGTTGTTCTATGCCCAACCACTGAAATAGAAGAGTTTGCTCTACTTTCACAGGATATGGCGACGGACTGCATATACCCGTTATCTTCTGTTTATCTGCAAAAGCATATACCGCCGACCAGTCAGTCACTATCGGCATATCCATTTTCGGATTCAGAACACAACGAAGCCATTCTAATGCTTCATCTATACCCTTATCAATTGTTTCCATTAAATGGCTCCATTGTAGCCTGCCCCTTTTCAGATATACCCTCACGCACTATAACTTTCTTGATTGTAATTAAGATTACCTTCAAGTCAGTCCATAGCGACACGTGATCCACATACCACACATCCAATTTGAACTTCTCCGTCCAACTGATGCTATTGCGCCCATGACATTGCGCCCAGCCCGAAATACCTGGGCGGACCTTATGGCGGCGCATCTGCTCAGGCGAATACAAGGGAAGATATTTGGGCAACAGAGGTCTAGGACCAATAAGTGACATATCTCCCTTTAGGACATTAATCAACTGTGGCAGTTCATCTATGGAGGTTGACCGAACAAGTTTTCCAACTTTCGTCAGTCGTTGTGCATCAGGCAACAGATTCCCCTCCGCATCTCGTTCATCTGTCATCGTTTTGAACTTAATAACCTTAAAAATTTTTGCATCCTTACCAGGCCTCTCCTGAAGAAAAAACGCTCCAGCGCCCTTGTTGGCAAAATGCAGCCATATAGACACCACCAACAAAATGGGGGATATGCAAATAAGTACTATGGCCGATACCCAGAAATCCAAGAATCGTTTAAAGAAATGCTTGTACATATTGATCTTATTTAATTAATCAATGTCACATTGATTCCGCGATATCATCAGGTGACAATGGGCTGTAGGGTCCATCCTTTGCCTCCAGAAGTATAGTTCCGGTTTCCAAGCAGCGCAGGCTGTGCCACTGTCCAGCCTCGATATTCAGCACTATACCTCCAGGTACCATATCAATAGTGTTAGTCAGGTGACCGTCAAAATCGTAGAAATACTCCTCAAAATGTCCACGAATGCAAACACATGTTTCCGAACTGTACTTATGCCGATGTATTGGCATCACCGTGCCAGGTTCTATAGCATTGAGCATTCTCTGACTTTTATCATCTGGACTGTTTCGTAAGTCTAAATTTGCCCGTAGTCGTTCAGAAGCCTTCGCCTTCTCCGTCAGTTCATCAAGAATACTCTTATCTACCACCATAAAAATAACATATCACATCTAATCAAAATTATCAAAGGAGATTATTTAAAATGCTTCATAATAGCCTGATACGTATGTTCCACCAAATAGTTTTGTTTTAAAAACTCATATCCCTTCTCTCCCATGGCTTTCTTATCAGACTTCAACATTTTATCAACCAAAGACACAAAGTCGTCAGTCTTCAAGCTTTCACACCAATACCCATATCCATTCTCTTCAGCAATTTTTCCAATATCTGTATTCTTATCCGTTGCGCAAATCACAGGCATTCTATTCTCTAAATACGAAAGTAATCTCGAAGGATAATTAGGAATAGTAAAGCGATGATCGAGGAAAATCAGCCCTACATCACAGTATTTCGCCAGCATATCATAATCCTCCTTTGGAAGAAAACTCATGACTTTAACAGCCTGATTATCATTTTGGTCTTGCCGTACATACCAATCGTCAAGCTTACTCTTTTCTGTTCCAGATCCAACCACGACAAAGTAACAATCAAGACGAGTCTTCACAGCATCTAAGCATTGTATCAGGAAATCTATTCCTTGCGGTTTCCCAAGATTTCCACCATAAATAAATATTGGTCTGTTTATCGGCAGATTATACTTCTTTCTGATATATACCCATTCATATCTTTCTTGTTCAGGTTCTACAATGATATTTTTAAGTTCAATCGAATTAGGTGCCACCTCCACTCTATGAGCTTTCACCTCTGGATTATGATCCAACACGAACTCCACATTAGCCGGACTCATACATCCGATATAATCTGATACTTCATATAGTTTTTTCTCCTTCTTCCTAAAATACCAATTGAATACACTATTCTTTCCAAACATCCCTATATCCACGGCATTCTGCGGAAAGATATCTTTCAACAGGAGGTAAGATACCGCTTCAGGGTTCTTCCGCTTAAGATATTTCACTACATTGGTAAAAGTAATAGGAGGCGTAGAGTAAGTAATTAAGTCAAATGTTATTCCTTT
>Ga0247610_10005339_pt1 | contig 13533 bp, 7 predicted proteins | sample 174DNAGHGhighgp2_FD_193483 | JGI IMG/M metagenome (GOLD analysis project Ga0247610, IMG submission 193483) | Sheep rumen microbial communities from Palmerston North, Manawatu-Wanganui, New Zealand - 1742 DNA GHGhigh gp2 | ecosystem: Host-associated > Mammals > Digestive system > Stomach > Rumen ...
TTTTTCTATTATTTTTTATTATTTTTCTATTATTTTTTATTATTTTTCTATTATTTTTTATTATTTTTCTATTATTTTTTATTATTTTTCTATTATTTTTTTATTATTTCTTTATTATTTTTTATTATTTTTCTATTATTTTTTATTATTTTTATTATTATATTTTTTTTATTATTTTTTAATATATTTTATTATTATTTTATTATTTTTTATAATATACTATTAAAAACAATAAAAATTAAAAAAAATAATAATAAATTAATAATAAAAAATGAAAATATTATATTTAACATTAAATAATTAAAATAAAAAATATAATTATAATAAATAATTTAATATATTATATAATAAAATGTCTTGTGAAAAGAATACAGATAGATTATTTTTAAATTATTGGGAAAAAATTTTTGGAAGAATTTATAATACAAATAATAATAAAAAATTATTTAATAATTTAGTTCCAGATGGATATAATATTATAAATAATAATTTATTTATAATAGAAAATAAGAAAGAATATAAAGATAAAATAAATGCGAAAAAACAATTAATAAAATATTATAATATAGTTATAGAAAAAGATGAATATAATTTTAATGAAATATATTTAATTTTTGGATATGGAGATAATGAAAATAATTTTAATTATGAAATATTTATAATAAATAATGAAGGAAATTTAATTAAGATTAATAAAACATTAGAGAATATAAAAGAATAAATGGAAATAAAAAAAAATAAATTTGATGAGAAAGAAATACATAAATTTAATCAATATTTATATAATAATTGTAATAATATATCAAATAAACAAAAAACATTATTTGTAGCGTCAATATTATTAACTTTAAATATAGAACCTGATTTTATAAAAGATTATGATATAAAAAAACCTGGATTTATAATAGCGGATAAAATGATAGAATTAATACAAAAGGGATATAAAGATGAAACATTAACAAATTCTTTTTCTTTTTTAAAAAATAATTTAAAAAATAAATATTTATATGATTTAATAAATAAAATATCAATTGATATAAAGAAATATTCAAAAGATATATTAAATAAATTTTATAGTGAATTTTGTGTTTGGGATAAAAATAATGATGCTGAAAATGGTGTTGTATTAACTCCTCACGATATTATAGAATTAATGATAAAAGAATTAGATATAAAAAAAGATGATATAGTTTTAGATTTTTGCACTGGAACCGGATCATTTTTATTAGAAGCGTCAAAATATACAAAAAATTTAATAGGTTGTGAATATAATGAAGAAAGATTTACATTATCAAAATGTAATTTTATATTAAATAATTTAGATTATAATAATTTATATTATAATAGTTGTTTTAATTATAAATTTCCTAAAGTTGATAAATCAATAATAAATCCACCTTTTTCTTGTGATGTTTCTGATGAAGAAAATGATGAAAATATAACAAATTGGAAAAATTATAATAAAGAACAAAAATTTTTATTATATCAAATACAATGTTTAAAAGAAAATGGTTTAGGTGCTTGTATTATTCCTCGTAGTAATTTTAATAATTCTTTAGAAAATACAAATAAATTTAAAAAAGAATTATTAAAACATATAGAAATATTGAAAATTATAAATTGTAATAATAAAGTTTTTTATCCTGTTGCTGGACCTGAATGTAGTATTATAATTTATAAAAGAATTAAAGATTTAAATGAACCAAAATTATCGAAAAATGTAAAAATAATAGATTATTCAAATGATGGATTTGATATTAATAAAAAATTAAGAATTAAAATAAAAGAACCTGAAATAAAAGAACAAATTAGAGATTTAGATTACAATGATGATTGGAATTATATTAATTATATTAATATAAATAATGATATAAATATAAAATTATTATTACAACAACAATTATTAAAAACTTTTAATAATCAATTTACATATAATATTTTAAATAATATTAATATAAATAATACAATAAATATAATTGATACTTTAAAAAATGATTTATTAAAAATAGATAATTTACAATTTAATAATTTTAAACAAATAAAAATTAAAGATATTTTTATTAAAATTAAACCTTTAAAAACTTTTCAAATTAAAAAAACTATTGAAGGTAATATTCCTTTAATTTCTTCATCTTCTTTAAATAATGGTGTATCTAAATATATAAATGATTTTTCTTATAATGGTGAATGTATAAGTATTGCTCGAAATGGTTCTGTAGGTGTTTCATTTTATCATAATGGTAAAATAGGAATAACTTCTGACGTAATTTTATTAAAATCCAAACAAAATATAAATTATAATTTATATGTATCTATTTTAAATTATATTCTTCCTAAAAAATATTCTTATTCTAATAAATTAACTGAAACTAAATTAATGAATGAAATTATTAATATTCCTATTTTTTAATTTTTTATTTATTTATTTTAATATTTTTAAATTATTAAAAATATTTTTAATTTAAAAAATTAATTAATTATATTTTTTATAATAAAAAATGAAAATATATTATTTAAAATATTAAATAATAGAAATATATTATAAATTATATTAATATATCAATTATACATAATTAAATATGTCTTGTGAAAAGAATACTGATAGATTATTTTTAAATTATTGGGATAAAATTTTTAATCATATTTATAAAACTAATAATAATAAAGATTTATTTAATTCTTTTATTCCTGATGGTTATGATATTATAAATAATAACTTATTTATTATTGAAAATAAAAAAGATATAAAAGATAAAATTAATGCTAAAAAACAATTAATAAAATATTATAATATAGTTATAGATAAAGATGAATATAATTTTGATGAAATATATTTAATTTTTGGTTTTGGTGATTGTGATAAAAATTTTAATTATGAAATTTTTATTATTAATAATGAAGGAAAATTAATTAAAATTAATAAAACATTAGAAGATATAAAAGAAAATATGGAAATAAAAGAAGATTTTGATGAAAATGAAATTCATAAATTTAATCAATATATGTGGGATAATGGGATAACTTTAAATAAATCTCAAAAAACATTATTCGTTGCTTCTATATTATTATCTTTAAAAGTTGATATAAATTTTTTAAAAGATTATGATATAAAAAAACCTGGATTTATTATTGCGGATAAAATATTAGAATTAATACAAAAAGGATATAATGATGAGACATTTACAAATCAATTTAAATTTATTCAAAAATCTTTAAAAAATAAATATTTATATGATTTAATAAATAAAATATATATTGATGTAAAGAAATATGGGAAAGATATTTTAAATAAGTTTTATTCTGAATTTTGTAAATATGATAAAAATGATGATAGTAAAATTGGAGTAGTTTTAACACCACACGATATAATAGAACTTATGATTAAAGAATTAGATATAAAAAAAGAAGATTTTATTTTAGATTTTTGCTTAGGAACTGGTAGTTTTTTATTAGAAGCTTCTAAATATTCCAAAAATCTTATAGGATGTGAATGTAATGAAGAGAGATATGCTTTAAGTAAATGTAATTTTATATTAAATGATTTAGATTATAAAAATTTATATTATAATAGTTGTTTTAATCAAAATTTTCAAAAAGTAGATAAAACTATTATTAATCCACCATTTAGTTGTAATTGTCCTGATGAAGAAGTAGAAGAAAATATAACTAATTGGAAAAATTATAAAGAAGAACAAAAATTTTTACTTTATCAAATACAATGTTTAAAAGAAAATGGATTAGGAGCGTGTATTATACCGAGAAGTAATTTTAATAATACTGTAAAAAAAACAAATGAATTTAAAAAAGAATTATTAAAACACATTCAAATTTTAAAAATAATAAATTGTAATAATAAAGTTTTTTATCCTGTTTCTACTGAATGTTCTATAATAATATATAAAAGAATAAAAAGTATAAATGAACCTATAATATCTAAAAATGTTAAAATTATTGATTATTCTAATGACGGATATGAAATAAATAAGAATATAAGATATAAAATAAAAGAACCTGAAATAAAGGAACAAATAAGGGATTTAGATTATAATGATGATTGGAATTATACAATAAATATATTAAATAATTATCCTGATATAAAAAAATTAATACTTAAGAATAGATTAGAAATATCTTATTATAATATTTTAAATAAAATTAATAAAATAGATAATATAAAGGGTTTAAAAGAAGATAATATTATAGAAATAAAATTAAGTGATATATTTGAACCATTAACTTTAAAAAGTTATAAAGATGAAAAAAATGGAAAATATCCTTTATATGGTGCGACAAAATTAAATAAAATATCTGGATATTGTAATAATTTTTCAATTGATACCTATAATTCAAATGATTTATTAATAAAATTATATGGAATATGTTGTATAGGTAAAACTGGAAACGGTGGAGCTGGATATTTAAATATACATAAAGGAAAATTTGCTGTTAATTCTACTGTATTGCCTTGTAAAATTAAAATATTATTATCTGATTTAAATTTAATATATATTAGTGTTCAATTACATCAAAGATTTAGTAGATTTAATACATTTACAAAAGATAAATTAAATTTAACTGTAAATATAATAAAAGATGAAAAATTATTATTTAATGATGATTATGATTTAAAAATTGATATTGATGATTTAGATAATTTAAAAATTAAAGAATGGAAAACATTAAAAATTGGAGATTATTTTGATATTATTAAACCTTTAAAAATTTTTCAAATTAATAACTCTAATAATGGAAATTATCCATTAATTTCTTCTTCTGGTATTAATAATGGAATTGTTAAATATATTAATGATTATTCTTATGATGGAGAATGTTTAAGTATTGCTCGAAATGGTTCTGTTGGTTCTTGTTTTATACAAAATGAAAAATTTGGAATTACAACTGATATTATTTTATTAAAACCAAAAAATAATATTGATTTAATTATATGGTCTATTTTAATTAATTATTATTTATCAAAAAAATATAATTATTCTAATAAATTATCAATTAATAAATTATTAAATGAAGAAATTAATATTCCTTTTTTTGAAAAATAATTTTAATATTTTTTATTTTAATTTTTTATTTATTTATTTTAATAATTTTAAATTATTAAAAATATTTTTAATTTAAAAAATTCATTAATTATATTTTTTATAATAAAAAAAATGAAATAAATTAAAATAATTAATGAATAATAAATTTATTAATATAAATAATTTATATTAATATATAATATGAATAGTTTTAAAACTTTAAAGGATTTATTAAATAATATTATAATAAATAATAATATTTTAAATAATTTAGATAATATTAAAGATTATAATATAAAAGGAAATATATATGAGAAATTATTTAAAATATGTTTTCTTTTTAATATATTTGAAGATTATAATTTATTAAACAAAGATTTTAAAAAAATTAATAATAAAGAAAATTATTTAAATAATAATATATTAGATAGTAATTTAGAGGGTAAAATAGATATTAAATTAAAACATAAAAATAAAGATAGATATATATTTTTTTCTTGTAAATATTTTGATAAAGAAAAAGATTTAGATAATTATGATATTGATAAAATTAAAACATATTTAGATAATTTAAAAATATATGATAATAAATATATTTTAGGTTTATTAATTAAAAATAAAAATAATTTTACTAAAAAATATAATAATTCTCATAATGATACTTTAAAACAATTAATTAATTTAGATTATGTTTATGATATAAATGATTTAAATGATTGGTTATATTATATTAATGAAAATTTTAGTTTTGATTGGTTAAAAGATTTTAATAAACAACATTTAAAATTATATGATTATCAACAAAATTTAATTAAACAAATTGATAATAATAAGAATATATTATTAGGTTGTTGTCCTCGAACTGGTAAAACATATATTATTGCGGGTTATATTAATCAAAATAAAGAGAGATTAAAAAATATATTAGTTATAACACCTTGCCCGAAAGAAACATTAGAACAATGGAATGAAATATATGAAAATTACTTTGAATTTATAGATTACAATATATATAAAATAGAAACATCAAAAGAATTAAAAAATATTAAATTAAAAGAAAAAAATATAATAATTATATCAAAACAATTACTACAAATAAATTATAATGATTTTAATTATGAACCAAATTTATTAATATTTGATGAGCACGATTTTCACGGAACATCAAATTTATCTAAAAATATAATTAAAAAATATTCAAAAATATCACAAAATATATATTTAACAGGAACATATTATAAATCTTTATATAATATAAAAAATCCAACAATAATAAAATATGATTATTATGATTTACATAAAGATAATCCAAATACACCAGAACAAATATATTTAACTACAAGATTTAATGAAAATACATTTAAAGATATATTAAAATATAATTTAGAATTTAATTTTAATATATTATTTAAATTAGATGAAGATAATAGATTTGAATATGAGGAAAAAGTTAAAGATTTTATTAATTATTATATATCAAATAATACTCCAGAAAGTATTAAATATAGAATAGATAAATTATACAAATTATACAAACAAGAGGATAATAAATACACTCATTTATGGTTTTTACCAGAAAATAATATTGATATAATAAGTAAAAATTTAGTTAAAATTTTGGTTAAAAATAATTATTATAGAAATTTTGATATATTAACTTTTAATTCTAAATCTTATTATTTATATGAAACAGAATATAATAATATAGAAGAAGATTATAAAACAAATGAAATTAAATTATCAAAAAATATTAATATTAAAGATTTTATAAAGAAACAAGAATTAAAAATTAAATTAAATTCAAATAAAAAAGGATTATTAATATTAGTTGGTGGTATGTTAAATAGAGGAATTAGTTTAAATCATATTAATACAATATTCTTTTTAAATGAAAGTGAGAGTTATGCGAAATATTTACAATCTACATATAGATGTTTAACAGAAGAGAAAGATAAGAAAATAGGGGTGATAGTAGATTTTAATATAAATAGGATATTATCATTATTTATAAATTATGATAATAGAGATGAAAGAATAAATAAATTAAATATAGATGATAAGATAAAATATTTAATAGAGAATAATTTTATAAATTTAGATACAGATAAATTAAAAACTTTTGAATTTGATGGTCAAAAATCATTACAAAACATTTTAGATTTATGGAATAAAAACCCTATTAATCAATTAAATATATTTAAAAAATTAATAGAAGAAACTTATGAGAATATAGATTTAAAAGATAAATTAGATTTTTTAAAAAAAATAAAACCATTAGATGATAAGAATATAAAACAAATAAATAAAAATATAAATGAAAAATATGAATTAGTTAATGAAGAAAATATAGATAAACAAAGAATACCAAAAAATAATTCTAAAAAAGAAAAAATAAAAGTAAATAAAGAAGAAATAGAAAATATTAAAAATGAATTAATTGAAAAGAAAAAATTAACAAAAGATATTTTACCTTATATAATACCTTTATCTTGTATATTAACTTATGATAATGATGATAAAGAATTTATAAGAATATTAAAAAAAATAAGAGATGATGAAACATTAAGAGATATATTTAATAATCAATGTGAAACGATATGGGAACAAAAAGAATTATTAAATACATTTATAAATATAATAGAACAAATTGAAAATTTAGAGAATATAAATAATTATATTTCTAAAATAAAATATAATATAAATAAATTAATAGATAATCCTGAAGAATTATTATTATTTATTAATGAGTGCTTAGTTATAAAAAGTTGTGAAAGAGAAAAAAATGGAGAAGTTTTAACTCCTTCTTGGCTTATTAATCAAATGTTAGATAAATTAGATGAATATTATAAAAAAGAAAATAATAATGAAAGTATTTTTTCAAAAAATTTAAAATGGTTTGATCATTCTTGTGGAAATGGTGGATTTATGATAGAATTATATAAACGTTTAAGAAAATATAGACATCCTAAAGATAAAATATTAAAAGATATGTTATATATGAGTGAATATAATAAGAAAAATATATTTCTTCTTAAAATGTTATTTGGAAAGAATTCTTCTAATATTAATGATGGAGATACTTTAAAATTAGATATAAAAGAAAAATGGAATATAGATAAATTTGATGTAATATTAGGTAATCCACCATATAATAGTGGAGGAATAAGAGAAGAAGGAAAAAAAGGAAGAATATCACAATTAAAAGGAAATATAACAATATGGCCTGAATTTATAAAATATAGTTTAAATAATTTAAAAGAAAATGGATATTTAATATCAATAAATCCTTTAACTTGGTTAAAACAAAATCATATAATACATAATTTAATGTTTGAAAAACAAATACATTATTTAGAATTATGGTCTGGGTCAAATACAAAAAAATATTTTAATGCGACAATTCCTATAAGTTCATTTATATTACAAAATAAAAAACAATATACATATACATTAAAAAAATTTTTAAATGATAATAGAAATATGAAATATGAAAATAAAATAATATTAAATAAAAATATTAATAATCCTTTATGTTATGATAATATATTTAATAAATTATTAAAATTAGTTAAAAAATATAATAAATTTATTGTTTATCATAATAATATTAAATCAAATAATAAACTAATACAATTAAAAGATTTACAAAAAAATAAATTATATGGAATAGAAAAATATACTTTAAAAAATAATTATGAATTTAAAGAAATTAATACACCTTTTAATAATCAATTTAAACCAAAATTAATATTATGTAATAGAATGACTTTAAAATATGGTTTTATTGATTATGATAATGGAAAAGGAAAATATGGAATAACTGGAAGAAATAATTTTTATATTTTAGAAGATAGTTATAATAATTTATGTATTATTAAAAAATATTTAGATTTAAAATTAATTAATTTAATTAATTATTCTTTAAAATTTAACGGTGATTTTACTGAAACTTTTATTTGGGATTTTATTCCTAATGTTTTAAATATAAATGAATTTATAAATTTATCTGAAAATGATTTTTATAATTTTTTAGGATTTTCTAATGATGAAATAAATATTATTAATCAATTTTAATTTTTTTATTTTTATATTTTTTTTATTTTTATATTTAAAAAAAATATTAAATATTTTTAAATTTTAAAAAATATTAAATTTTATATTTTATCTTAATTTATCTATGTTTTTTATATTAATAAAATTTAAATCTTATAATATTAAAAAATAAACTTTTAAAATTTATTTAATTTATCTGTATTTTTATATTATTTGTATTTAATATATTTTAAAAGAAAAATTAAATTTTAACATATTAAATAATTTATTAATATCATTTGTATCAATTTCATAATATATTATTTCTAATTCATTTAATTTATTAATATAATTATCTAAATATTTTTTTTTAAATGAAAATTTTTATTGATATTAAATTTATTTTTATTAATTTTAAAATATATATATATTAAATTATTTAATATATTATTTTATATAATAAAATTAAATTCACTTAATTTATAATATGATTTATTATTTTATTAATAGATTTCGAATATTAATATAATTCATTTAATTTATTTAATAATCAATCTATTATAATATAAATTAATTAATAATAAAATTATTTTTATTATTAAATAAAAAAATGATAAAAATGATTAAATTAATAAATAATTAAATAAAATATAAATATAATAAAATAAATGAAAGTTATATTAAGAAATAAAAAAGAGATATATATTAATAAAATTAATAGAAATAAATAATATTGATGATATAATAGAATTATATATAATAAATGAAAATGATTTATTTGATAATTCAATAGAGAATATGATAGAACTAAATAAAAAAAGAATTAAATTAAATGAAGAAAAAGAGAATAAATATAATATAATAAAATCATTAAATAAATTAAAAAATTTAAAAACATTATCAATAGATTTAAATAATAAAATATATAAAAATAGGGGAATAATAAATATAGATGATGAATTAAAAAATATAAATATATTATAATTAAAAAATTGTGATAATATGATAGAAATATCAAATAAATTAATAAATTTAGAAATATTAGAATTAAAAAATTGTAATGTAAAATATATATACCAAAAGAATTAATAAATTTAAAAATATTAAAAATTAAACAATGTTATTATATAAAAGAAATACCAAATACATTAAATAATTTAAAATTATTAACAATAGAATAAATTTTTTTATATTTTATTTTATTTAATTTATAAAATAAAAAAAATATAATAATAAAGATATTTCATTAATAAAAATTTTAAAATATATATCATTTGAAATATTTAATAATAAAAATTATTATAATATTAAATTAATTAAATCTATAATAAAAAAATATTATTAAATATTATTAAATATTATTAATAATTTTATTTTAAATAATGAAATTATTAATTATAATTAATTATAAATAATTTCATTAATTTATAAAAATTAATTATTTATAATGTATATATATTTTTATTGATACTTTTAATAATGATTATGTTTATTGATTTATTAGTGATGATTTAATATATAATATAATTATGTATATAAATTAAAAAAAATCTTTAAATATGATTATTATATAATTTAAAAGGTGATTTTTATACAAAATTATTTAATTAATATGATTTTTCTATTTAATAATAATTATTTAAAAATTTCTAAATAACTTTTATTTTTTTATAAAATTTTATAAATTTTTAATATATAGAATATTTTATTTAAAATTAATACATATATAAAATATAAATGGAAAACGAATATTATAAACAAAAATATTTAAAATATAAATTAAAATATTTAAATTTATTGAAAGGAGGAAATTATATAGATGATTTAGAAAATAATAGTATATATACTTTAGATTTAAGTAGAGGACGATTAAATAATATAGATGAATTAGTTGAAGCATTAAAAATAAATTCTTCTTTAAATGAATTAAATTTATCTGGAAATAATTTAAATAATGATGATATAAAAAAATTAGCTGAAGCATTAAAAATAAATTCTTCTTTAACTAATTTAAATTTAAGTTTAAATGATATAGATAATATAAATGATTTAGCTGAAGCATTAAAAATAAATTCTTCTATAATTGAATTAAATTTATCTTATAATCGTATAAATGATATACATAATTTAGCTGAAGCATTAGAAATAAGTTCTTCCTTAACTATATTAAATTTATATATGAATGATATAGATAATATACATGATTTAGCTGAAGCATTAAAAATAAATTCTTCTTTAACTGAATTAGATTTAAGTAGAAATGAAATATATAATATAGATGATTTTGGTGAATATTTAAAATATAATTCTTATTTAACTGATTTAAATTTAGATTATAATCGTATAAGTAATATAGATAATTTTAGTGAATGTTTAAAATATAATTCTTCTTTAACTAAATTACATTTAAATCTAAATAATATAAACAATATAAATAAATTAGCTGAAGCATTAAAATTAAATTCTTCTTTATCTATATTAAGTTTAGGTTATAATAAAATAAATAATATAGATGAATTAGCTGAAGCATTAAAAATAAATTCTTCTTTAACTAAATTATATTTAGATGTTAATAAAATAGATAATATAGATAATTTATATGAAGCATTAAAAATAAATTCTTCTTTAAATGTTTTAAATTTACAAAATAATGAATTAAAATATAAAGATAAAGAAAAATTAATTAGTGTATTACAAAAATCACAAAAACAACAAACACAACAACCATATAATACTGCTTTAATACAATTGGAATTGTAATTTTTTAGATAAATTAAAAAAATTTATAAAAATAAAAAAATAATATTATTAATTATTTTAATTAAAATGAATAATATTTTTTATTAATTATTTTTATTTAAAAAAATAAAAAAAATATTTTTGTTAAAAAAAATAAAAAAATATAATAATAAAGATTATAATAAAAATGTTTAAAGAAATAGAATATGATGATTTAAATAAATATGAGATAAATGATAAAGGAGAGATAAGAAATAAAAAGACATTAAAAATAATAAAACCATATATAAAGAATAATTATTATTGTGTGAAATTAGTGAATGAAAAAAAGAGGAAAGAATATAGAATACATATATTATTAGCGGAAACATTTTTAGAAAATCCATATGAATTTATAAATGTAAATCATAAAGATAATAATACATTAAATAATAAATTAGAGAATTTAGAATTTTCACCAATAAAAAAATATAAAGAACATAATACTAATAAAATAAAAATAAAAGAATTTGATTTAATAGGATATAAACAAATAGGATATATAGATGGTTTATATATAACAGAATATAGAATAAATAAAAAAGGAGAAGTATTAAATAATAAATATGAACATATAAAACCATATATAGATGAATATGGAAATAAAATAGTAAGAATAATATATAATGATAGAGAAACGAATATAAGAAAAGTAATAAGAATAAATATAAATAGATTAATAGGGAAATTATTTTTAGAGAATGGAGAAGAATATTTTAAAAATAAAGATTATATGATTATTAAAGATGATAAAGATAATTTAAAATGGATTAATAAAAAAGATTTTTATAATTATAAAAATAATAATAAAGAAAATAAAATTATTGTTAAATATGATTTAAATAATAATAAAATAAAAGAATATAATAATTTTAATGAAATATGTAAAGAATTAAATATAAAAATAAATAGAAGTAGTGATATAAAAAGATGTTGTGAAGGAAAAAGAAAAACTTGTTGTGGATTTATTTGGAAATATAAAGAATAAATATTAAAAAAAAATGAAAAGAATAACTAATAAATAAACAAATTCATTAATATAATGTATATATATGTTATAAAATGGTCAATATAACATTAAAAAATAATAAAAAATTATATATAAATGAATGTTATATAAATGAAATAAATAAAAAAATATTAAATAATATAAAAAAAATAGATATACATGAATTTAATAATAATGTAAAAGAAATATTATATAAATTAATTAATTTAAAGAGTTTAAGAATAGATAATTTATATGAAAAAAGAAATATAGAAATACCAAATACTTTAATTAATTTAAAAGAATTAAAATTAAGGGGTTGTAATAATATAAAAGAAATACCAAATAATTTAATAAATTTAAAAAAATTAGAAATTGAAAGATGTGATAATATAAAAAAAATTCCTAATACATTAATTAATTTAAAAGAATTATATTTAAAATATAGTAATAATATAAAAGAAATACCAAATACATTAATTAATTTAGAAAAATTAGAAATAATTAAATATTCAAATATAAAAGAAATACCAAATACATTAATTAATTTACGAGAATTAATAATAAATTGTGAAAATATAAAAGAAATTCCAAATACATTAATTAATTTACAAGAATTAATAATAAATTGTGAAAATATAAAAGAAATACCACATACATTAATAAATTTAAAAAAATTAATAATATATTGTAAAAATA
>Ga0247610_10005341_pt1 | contig 13532 bp, 16 predicted proteins | sample 174DNAGHGhighgp2_FD_193483 | JGI IMG/M metagenome (GOLD analysis project Ga0247610, IMG submission 193483) | Sheep rumen microbial communities from Palmerston North, Manawatu-Wanganui, New Zealand - 1742 DNA GHGhigh gp2 | ecosystem: Host-associated > Mammals > Digestive system > Stomach > Rumen...
TAATCTTTTGATAGATTCCTTTATTATAATTGTGTTGTTTCTGGAGATTCTGGTTGAACCTCACCCATCATTTCTGAATCTATATCACCTCCACCAGTTTCATCTCCTGATTCTTCCTCTTCTCCGGTGTCTCCACCCATTTCTTCTTCATCACCGCCACCTTCAGTTTCTTCTTCACCGCCTTCAGCTTTAGCAAGTTTTTCTTCTAACTTATATTTCTCATTAAGCTCAAGATCTGCATCAGACATCTTAAGATATTTCATAATTAAGAACTTAAGTGAGAAGAATGATTCTTCATTTCCATCGGCATCAGTTACAGCTAAACTATCTTTCATTGTTCCAATAAATTCAATACGTTTAGTCATAACTTCAATATTCATCATTTCTTCAAATAAGTTATATGAATTCCAACGTAAAGATACAGAATCAAGAATACGTTTATCGTTTTTAATATCTGGAACTGTTAATGTTAATTGAATACGAAGTGGCTTAAGTAATATTTCACCAAATGTATTACGAAGTCTTGTTATAAATCTTGAGAAATCAATTTCATCACGTAATGCTTGTGTTAGATCATTGCCAAACCATGTTGTTTGAGCTTCTTTATCAAATCTATTTGCTGGTATTTTTGACATCTTCCAAAGTTTTGACTCAAAATACTTAATTTGATCTGAGTCATTAAGCATAGGTCCATTATCAACAAGTGTCTCAATTTCTGGTCTGCCCTGCTCATTTTGCGGTAGCCAGTATTCTTTATTGAATGGCATATTCATTTTGCCATTTACTTTAAGTTCACCAGTCTCAACATTGAATGATATGTCTTCTTTATATCTATTCATTGCATTAGCCAATGTCTGCATACCTTTAGTTCTATTCTGTGTTCCTACAGGAATTGTAAACATAGTCTTAAATGATGCTTGAGTTACAGTCCATATAACTTGTGCCTGCTCAACAATACGATATAAATTGAATGGTCTAATTAAACGTTCAAGATAAGATTGACGAGTTGATACACCAGAGTCTTCATATTTGATATATATGACTTGTGAATCAAGTAATGTACGTTCAAATCCCATCTTGCCTTCAAACTGAACCCAGTATGTTATGCCGTCTTTTATTTTCATTGTCAATGTTGCAGGATCCAAATCAACAATACCTATGATTGACTTAGGATTCTCCAGATCATCATAGACAATTTCATATGCTATAACACCATCTATAAGATAACGTTTATATTCATCCCATGCAAACTTCTTCCATTCAAGCAATAAATAAATCTTATAGAAAGCCACATCCATTGCATTACGAATTTCTTCAGCAGATTTTTCATTTAAGTCTTGAATAAGTCCTGTGTCTAAATATGGCTGACATATGTAAGATTCATCATCATCATACACAATTGATTCATTAGACATAATGTCAAGGATGTCTTCAAGTTCAGGCTGCATAGCCATCTTACGAAGAATATCGCGTTTTTGCTCTAATGTTTTTTCTGCAAATGATTTCTCTTCTTCAGGCTTAACTTTCCAGTTATTCATTGAAGAACCCATTAAGACTTGCTGCAATGCTACATCATCATTAGGCTGTATTGCTTTATCTGCTGGAAATGCAACCATGTTCTTATAGACCTGGTCAGAATAATTCATTCCATAATGAGATAAAGAAGTTAATATCTTAGACCATCTTGTTGGTTTTTGCATCATATTCTGATAAGACGCATCAAAGTTTTGCTTAACAGCTTCATTAATAGACTGTTCATTCTCCAAAACTTTTTCTAAATTTCCTAAAATCATATCTTATGTAATTATTTAATATATATAAAAATATAATTATTTTTTAAATTTCATATCATTTAAAATAAATTATATTATATTTGAATTTTAAAATTTAGTTACTATATTATTTATGTATTGAATTAAATTAAATGAAATATGAATAATTGTCCTAAAATTTTTATTAAGATTAATAAGAAATTTGGAATTATATCTCCAGTTAGCGGAATAATTCAAAGGTTAGATAATGAATTTAAGTCAGCAGATGTTCGTAATTATAATAAAGAGCATTATGGGGAGTATACAAGAAACTTCATAAATAATGAGGATGCTTCTGAAGTTTATTATTCTAGGTCATATTCATATGATCCCAAGCATTATGCATTTGATTTCTTTGATATTAAATTATGCACGGAAGATGACTATATTGAAATGTCTACGGAAGAAACAAAATTTGATTATAAGAAAGAATATGCAAATGACACGGGTGTTGATGTTGAAATTTCATTAAGAGAAAAGATAAGGGATGATTATCCTTGTCCAAATGTTAATTCTGGGTTTTATATTGAGGAGAAACGTTGGAATGTTTTAGTTAGGAATATTTTAAAGCATAAGAACACAATGCTTGTTGGACCTACAGGAACAGGTAAGACTGATGTTATTATTAGAATCTGTAAAGCTCTTGATATTCCATGCCGAATTTATGACATGGGCGCAATGATGGATCCTCTTACAGATCTTTTAGGTTCACATCGTTTGGAGAATGGCTCTTCAAAATTTGATTATGCGAAATTTGTAAATGATATTCAGGAACCTGGTGTTATTCTTTTGGATGAGCTTTCACGAGCACCCCAAATGACAAATAATATTTTATTCCCATGCTTGGATGATCGTAGAATGCTTCCTATTGAGATTGCTGACTCAAACAGTGATCGTGAAGTTAAGGTTCATCCTGACTGTGTATTTATTGCAACAGCTAATATTGGTTCTGAATATTCTGGGACCAATGATATTGATGCTGCTCTGGAGAACCGATTTATGATGATCCAGGTTGATTATATTCCTGCATCAATTGAGTCAAAAATTCTTAATATTCGTACGGGATGCGATGAGAAGTCTGCGTTAAAAATTGTAAATATTGCTAATGCTATCAGAGATCGTTATCTTACGGGATCATTATCAAAAACAATCTCAACACGTGAAACTATTGCTTGTGCTGAATTTATTGTTGATGGATTCTCAATTTTAGATGCTGTTAATTTCTCATTCTGTGAGAAGTTCCCGAAGTATGGGGATAATTCAGAATATGATACTGTTAAGAAACTTGTATTGGGATTTTAATTAATATATAATATGCAAGCATCAAAAATGATTACTCGTCTTCAGAAATTAATTGATAAGCATGGAGATTTTCAGGTTGATATGCTATCATTAATTATTGAAGACGGTCGAATTATAAGGGAGAAATTATTGCCTATACGACAAATTAAATATAGAAAAAAACTAGGAAAATTCTTTACAGATAATATTGGAGGATTTTGATTATGGAAATTTTAAACAGAAAAGCAAGACATAATTATGACATATTAGAAACTTATAATGCAGGAATTGTGTTATATGGTTCTGAAGTCAAATCTATAAAAGAAGGCAAAGCAAATATTGGTGATGCATATTGTTATGTTTCTAATAATGAAATGTGGCTTAAGAATTCTCATGTATCAAAATATGACTCAGATAAGTTTACAAATCATGAAGAAAAACGTGAACGTAAACTTTTATTGAATAAGAAGGAGATATTGAAAATTAATCAAAAGACGATATCTCCAGGATATACTATCATTCCTTTAAAGATATATGTTTATCGTGGTTTAATCAAAGTTCAGATAGGAATATGCAAAGGTAAGCATGATTACGACAAGCGAAATGATATTAAAGACAGAGATAGTAAACGTGAGTTAGATAGAATAATGAAATCTTATTAATGGCAGATAAAGATACAAAATTTAAAGATCTTAAAAAAGGAGATCATTTATATTGGGTTGGAATAGATCATAAAAAATTTCAACCTTTATTTTGTGAATATGAATTGGTTGACGATATGACGTTTACAGGACCATTAAACTATGAATATGAATGTCATATTATTCCTGTAAACTATAATTCTAAAATTGATTATTGGTGTGGTCCTAAATGGGATGGAACTCCTCAAAGATTCTGGCCTGGTATTTCTTGGAATAGCAATGGAAAAGATCATCAAATGACTACGTGTCTTGAATATGCTGAAGAATATTATAAGAAATATTTTGCTATTCCATTAATGAAACTTGAAGATGAAATTAAAAAACTTCAAAATAAAATAGATAATTTAAAAGAATTAAAAAAATATCATAAAAGTCAATTTAAACATTTTGATTTTTATAAAAAGTTATGAATAGAAGATGATTATGATTTTGATAAGCAAAATAATTAGGAATTGAATTAATTCAGTTCCTTTTTCTATTTTATATAAAAGTATATTTATATAAATATGGAAACTATTGAACAATTAAAGCAAGATAATGCTAAATTACAAGAACGCTTAAATAATGCTGCTAAGTTTTTTAGAGAGCAAAAAGCTCAAATAGAAGCATTAACAAAGGAAAATGAAGAATTAAGAAGTACACCTAAAGATGAAGTTATTTCTACTGAAAAATGGAATACTTTAGTTACAGAAAAAGAAAATCTTAATACTTTACTTAATGATTATAGATTAAAATTACAAAAATTAGAAAGCGATATTGATTCTAAAGATACAGCTTATACAGTTCTACAAAACACATATAATGAAGTATGGGCTGAAAAGGAAAAGATAACAAAACAATTTAAAGAGCAAGAAAAGTTTGAATCTGAAGTAATTAATACAAAAGTTCCTGAATTAGAAACTAAATTAAGTAATGCTAATGCAGCATATGAAGAACTTCGTAAAAAATATTCTGAAATAAAAAAATTGCATGATGATGATTTAAGACGTTATAATGAATTAGAAGATAATTATGAAGGTCTTCAAAATAAATATAAAGAAAATGATATTGCAAAAGGAGAAGCAGAATTAAAAGTTGAAACTTTACAAGCAGAATATGAAAAAAAGTTTGCTGAACAGGAAGAACAGTTAAGTATTGCTAAAAATGCAGTAGAAAAAACTGTTAAGAAATTTGAGCAATTAAGAGAAGCAAATAATTCTTTACAAGATAAATCTATTGAACTAACAAATGATGTTAAAAAATATCAAGCTCAATATAATGATGAGCATTTGTTAGCTGAAGAATGCAAAAAACAAGTTAATGAATTAAAAGATGATATTAATAAACGTCAAGAAGAATATAATATAATCATTCAGCAATTAAAAGAGGCTAAAGAAGATCGTGAAGAGTTTAGAAGTAAGTTAGTAGAATTAGAGAAAGAATACGATAAGCTTAATGAGCTTTATGATAATTGTGAATCTGAAAAATTATCTATGCAAAGTGATTATAATCAATTAGAAGAAAAGATTAAATATATTGAAGCAAATAACATTTCAGATAAAGAATGGCAGAATCATTTGGAAGATCTATTGAGCAAAATAAAAGATTTAGCAGATATCAATAATCAGAAAACTGAGCATAAAGAAAATATAATGAAACGTACTGGTGATTATAATGTATCTGGTGAAAATATAGGTGTATGAAAATTGTAAAGATTAATGATAAGTTATTAATAAATATTGATCAAATTTATTCATTGGAGCTTAATTCGAATGAAAATGAATTAAATGACTGGGATGATAGATTTAATATATTATTAGAATCAACTAAAAATAATACACCAGAATTAGATATTGGCAATAAGAAAGTTAAATTAAATGAATTAAAATCAGAAGAAGAATTACAGCAATATTCAAATGCTTTATATTCAAAAATAATATCTGTAATAGGTGAAAAACCTGAATATAAAGAATCTTATAGAATTATATTAATATCTGGAGTAAAAGTAAAAATTACAAAAGAAATATATAATGTATTATATAATGAATTAAATAAATATTGTATAAATAATAAAAGCAGTACTTAAGTACTGCTTTTTTATTTCTTACATCATATTTGCATTTAAATATGTAAATGCATTATTTTGCGGTGTTGAATTCGTAGGAACAAATGCATTACCTGTTGCAGATTGATCATAAAATTTATCCATATTAGTATTAAATGTACTTCTTATTGATTCTGCTTGTGGAAGTTTTCCTGCGATTTTTCCTTTATAATAGGTTTTCATTACCATTTTATTTACTGATGACTTATATGCTGATGTATGAACATAAGGTGGATAACAATTATCTGATGATATACTATTTGTCATTTGCTCACGAGTATTTAATTCATGTGCAATATGATTAATCTTTCCATACGTCGTTAATATTTCTCTTTCATTAGCAGGAGTATTTTCATCATTATCAATAAATATTACACGAGATGTCTGTTGTCCTTCTGGTAATGATGTGTCTTCAAAATCTTCATATATAATAGCTTTTTTTATTTCACCGTTTCTTAATTTAGCTGCAAGATTACCGTCGTATCTTGCATTTGGTACTTTATATGTATCTAAATAAATTTTTTCCATTAAAACTAAAAACTAATTTTATAAATAATAATAATAAAAATAGTAATAAATCAATATATAATTTTATTGAATTATTTAAATTTTATTCTATTTTTTAATAAACAAACAATAATTATGATAAGTAAGATTTATGCAGAAGATTGGTTCGGAAGGACTGAAAAGGATTATGTTTTTGATATGTCCGATATGATGAAAGGAATTGTTCAGATTCCTAATCATAAATATTCATCATTTTTATATAGTGAGAATAAAGCTGAGAAAATATGCTCAGATGATAATTTATTAGCTAAAGAATTATTAGATATGACACATGCAATTGGTCTTTCAGCTATTTCATTAAGATTTTCTGAAGATAACCCAACTGCATGCACAAATGGCTCATATATTGAGATTGGAATGGGAGATGATTATAAAGCCATTTCAGACTGTTATGAAAAACTTGATAGAGTTATAGGCATGGTGATTCATGAGTCATGTCATTGCCTTTATACAGATTTTAATTATGCAAATAATGAGTTAATAAATAAGCCAAGTATTATTCATTATATTCATAATGTGATTGAGGATGAAATTATTGAGGAAAATTTAATTCTTAATTATCCTGGATATCAGAATTTCTTAAATAAACTTAAGTATAATTTATTTGAAAAAAATAAAGATGCTGATGAAACAGATGACAGTGAATTAAATGATATTCTTAAAATATTATTTTATCTTATAAGATATCCTAAATTCATTTCAGAAATTGATGAAGATGTTTTAGGCAAGTATGAAAATTTATTTGCTGAAATTAAGAAAATTATGCGTAATCATGGGTGCTTTATAAAGAATAATTCATTCCCAACTAAATCATCTGTAGGCGCCGCTTTTGATATTTATGAACTTTTAAAAGATAAGATTAAAGAAGCATCTTCTAAGTCTTCATCAGATAAAAATTCTAATTCAAATGAGCCATCAGAAAACGAAGGAAATGATTCAGAAGACAAAGGCCAAGGAAATAAGAAAACTGACATTCACATATTAGATAAAGATAATCCAATCTTTAATGAACAAGATGAATTAAGAATTGACGGCCCAGGAGGAAATATATTAACTGTAATATCAAATATATATGATGAAATGAATTCATCCTCTGAAAGAGTTGATGTAAGTGAAATAATCGTATATCATGATGAAATTGAAAATAATGTAAATAATTTCAAAGAATTTAAATGGGAAGAATGTCCAGATATTAATATCAATAATGATGATATTAAAATTCATAAGATAGAAGATAAGAATAAATATAATTCATATAAAAAAGATGTTTCAAAATTCATAAAGGATGCAGCCAATCTTATTATAAATAATAAAAAGAAAACTGAAGTTATTAATACAAGATTTAACAGGAGCGGCTCATTGGATCCTAATCGTCTTGCAAATGCTATGTGCAATGAGCAGACTGTATATATTCGTAAACATACAAAAACTATTGATAATGAACCTGAGTATGCCTTAGGAATTATAGTTGATGAATCTGGGTCTATGACAGATCACGGAATTAATATTCTTGCTTCTAAAATAACAATTATGCTATATGAAGCAATGTGCGCTTATCCTAAGATTAAATTATTCGTATATGGTCATGGTGATACGATTTATAAATATATTGATCTTAAGACCTGCAAGAATAAATATGTATTAGGAAATAGAAAACAGCAATGGGCCCAGGATGAAATAAGAAGCTATAAGGTTATAGTTAATGATATTAAAAGTCAGACCAAATTGCCTATTATATTATTTAATATTACAGATTCTTGTTATTGCTCAAATCCAAATGCACTTAAGGAACTTACAGAAGAATTAAGAGAAGATAAGAAGCAAAAGACATATATTAATATGATTACATTATCTCATAATGAAAATGTAACAAGATCTGTTAAAAATTGGAATGACTTAATTTATGGCGAAGGAAACTGGGTAATATATAATAATACATCATTAACGCCAAATTTTACAAATGTCATTAAGCAAATATCTGAAATTATACATAGGACTATAAAGTTATAATATTAAATTTAAGACTGTTATATATAAATGTTATTTTTAATTAATATATAACAGTCTTTTTTAATGAATTATGATAATACTGACATATATGATTTATTAAGGTCTAAAGGCATTTCAGAGATTATTAGACATTATAAAGTAATCAAAAGAAATGACTATAATAGTCGTGTCACATTATTAAATAATTATCGTGGATTAAATAAGAAAAAATATTATTATGAAGATTCTATATCACAAGATATAGATGATTATAATAATTCATGCATATTGAATCCATTATATCTTACAAATAGATATAAAGATGAAAGCTTGATTAAAAAATGCAATCATATGAAAGATATATTAAATGGGAAGCATTATGAATCTTTAGATGAATTAAAAAATAATTTACAAGAGACATATGATAACGCAGTCAATCAATTTGGAAATGATATATATATGAATAATTTAGAATCATCAGAAAGATCTTCAATAAATTCATGTAATGATAGTTTCAATAATTCATCAGAAAATAATTTATATATAAGATTGGCTCCATCAAAAGATATGAAGAATGAACTTTTGGAAAGACTATATGAAGCAAACTCACTTGATGAGACTCCAAAAGAAACAGATGGAATTCCAGTATATAATGATCATATAATATATTCAAATAGAAAATATGATCAAATTAAACAGATATTAAATGAAGAATAAAAATAGTAAATCAATAAATGAATAACTTAAGTTTTTTAAAATCTATAAATAGTAATATATATAAGTCAAATGAAAAGTTTTATGCATGCATTCCATTTGTTCATTATGATGCAGAAAAAACATATGTAGAAAACTATAATGATAGTATTTATATATTATTGTCAAGTGAGTTTTTGACAAATTCAGATTTAGAATATTATATTAAAGATATAGATTTTAGATATGAAACAATGGTAACGAATGATCCTAATTCAATACAATTAATGAATTCTCATAATTATGCATATTTTTCTAATTTAAATGAAATATATGCATATGAATTCAAAGAAGAAGATGTATTGAATTTAAATAATACATTTATGATAATATTAAAAGATACATATAGATATAATAATCTCGAAACAACAGACTATTTATATAAATATGTTATTGATTTTTATGCGAATGGCCAATATGATGATGCATTGATTTTAATGAACACAATATTTAATGCTCCAATAAATGTTACTTCACAGAATTCTACTTGTGGATGCAATCAGCAATCAACAAACTGTTCATCTAATGTCAATTCTTTAAATTCATTAAATACAGGAACAGAACTAATTAATATTGATAATGCAACTTGCGTAGATAAATATAAAGCTGCAATGTATCAACTTTTGATTAATATGCTTTCTGATGCTGAATTCTATTGTAATTGGTTATTTATTGAATCTGAAGATGAAATGCTTAAAAAAATTCCTGATGCAACAATTATTGATAAGTTAATAGCATTATTGCAATTCGCATTAGATAATTTTGATTTATCAAATTTAGGAAATACAAACAGTTCTTATTGCGGGCATACATCTTCTATCAAATGTGAAGATGTATTTAATGATGCATTAAATAATAATAATTGTTCATATTATTCAATTATACAGAATTATATTGATGCACTTAATTATGTAAAGAATGATAAAGTAATTGAAAATAAAAATAAAATTTATATATATGGAAAACGTTTCGCAGAAATATTTCCATTACTTAAATTCAATTATTAAATAAAAATTTTATTATAATTTAATTATGAAAAACATTGTTAATTATCTTGACGAATTCATTGACGAAGAAAATGGCATTTATGAATGCTCAAAGAAAAGAATTTCAGATATGAAAGATCATATGAAAAAACATAAGAAAAAGATAAATACAAATGATGATAATACTATAAAAACATAATAATTAATATGAAACACTTACAAGATTATATTTATGAAAAATCTGAAGAAGCATTAAATGAAAATGCTACATCTAAATCTATTAAATTTGATTTTAAAGACTTGGAGAACGCAAAAGAAACATTAGATTCATTACAAGGAAAAGAAGGCGTGACAATTGAAGATGAATCATTAACTGTTGAGATTACATCAGATAATGCAGATAAACTTGGAACTGTACAAGATATTTTACAGCAATATTGTCAAAGCATACGTTCTTCACAAAAGAGATCATCTGATGAATCATATGCACAGAAAACAGTTAAATTTGAAAACACACTTAATGAATTTAATGATGCTTTAGATGAAATTCAAAATCCTGAAGAATCAGAAGAAAAAGATGATGATAAAAATGATAATAAAGATGATAAAAAATAATATAAAGTGTTAAATATATATAAAAAATATTAAACTATATATTATATTATTTAAATGATGTCTAGAGGACTTTTACTATATATGTTATAAATTTATAATATAAATGTAAAAGTCCTCTAGATGTCTTTATATGAATTATTTATAATATTTCTTATCATGTATTATTAATGATTTAGTTAATTCTTCATTAGTTAATAATTCTGAAATATTAATTTCTACTTTATTATTCAAATCATATTTCATAGATTTAAGTTTATTAAGTAATATATTTTTATCTGTTTCATTTTCTTCAGTAATAAAAACATATTTGGTGTCATCTAATGTATATATATTAAATGGAATGAATTTATCATCAACCATATATACATAATCAGTTAATGCATATTTAAGAATAAATTCATCAATTTGCATTTTTGATTTAATAATGCCCTTTTCTAATAGTTTATTTTCTATTTCAAATTTGCATAATACTAAATCTTCAATATCATTTATATTTATAATTTTTGTCTCCATATATTTAAGTGTTGTAGTTAAATAAAAATAAAGTTATATTTTTAATTAAAGTATATGTTTAAATAAAAAATGAATAGAGTTTTTAATAGAGAACAACATAAATGGATAAGACCTTGGAATGAAGAGAAATTTGATGACTTATATAATAGAGATGAACGTTTCTTTTCAATTATAATAAAAGGATTGATATCTTGGCTTAATAGAAATATACTAATGTATGATAAATCAATTAATCATTTTATATTCAATACTGGATCATCATATCTTTATATGGAATCAAATGGATATGAATATAATCTACAAGAAACAACTGGAGAAGACACAATGTATATGCAATTGCCTAGATGCTTAATTGAATTTTCTAATTTACGAATTCCTACAGAAGAATTAACTGCTCCATTTTCTAGAGGAAACTATGAAAGACGTGATGGAAATTTAATACGAGGATATAATGCAGAAATTAGAAGACTACCAATTGAGATGGATATAAGACTTCAATATTTTCTTGCGACATATAATGAATTATTAGTATTATTGCAAGAACTCATTGATAAGCTTGTATTTCAAAAATATTATAATATTACATATCTAGGAAATATTATTCAATGCTCAATTGAGTTTCCAGCTGAGCAACAGATTCAAATAAATAAAATTGATATGAGCGCTCCAGATCCTAATCAAAAAACAATTGAATTGAATATTATAATAAGCACTAATTATCCACTTATAAATGAAAGAACTGCAGTACCAACTGATAAAGTAATTGGATCTTATGGATATGAAATTGATTTAGATAATAATACTAACTATACTACTGATGTTGTTAATACAGGAACACCAATAAGTGATATTGATGGCTTTAAAGAATTTGAAAATACTTTAGGAGATAACTCAAATAATAATTCTGAAACAATAAATGAAAAGGAAAATTATATATTTGATAATGTAGGTGAGCCATATAATGAAGATACTAAAGATAATAATATGGTTCCTGATGAAAATAATCAAATAAGTATCAATACAGATAATATTGATGATGAGTTTATTAAAAATTTAGATACTGATGCCGATTCAAATATTGATTTGGAAGATTTAATTAATAAATATGATACTAATGGAGATGGCATTATTGATGAAACAGAATTAGAAGATATATTAGAAAAGATTAAAAATGATTATTATGATGAAAATACTGATTATTCAGAGCAATGCCATTATAAAATTGATTATGTAGATTTATGCTATGCTATAAAATTAGTAAATAAGCAAAGTAATGTATCTGCTGAATATGATAGAATTACAAAGAAAATCTACGTAACACATTATGAAAACGGAGAAGTTAAAGAAATAGATATAGCTAAATATAAAATAGTTAAAAAATATGAGTAAAATAGGATCAACAAATATAATTGGACAGCCATTCAAACCAATTATAACATCAGCAAGCTATAATGATTTATTAGCTTTAAAGAATTCAAATACTACAGTTGAGTCGCATAATGCTTTAATATTTTCAATACCACAAGATGCTGATGGAAATGATAAAGAAAATGAAGGATCAATATGGTTAACTGATTCTAATGGATATTTATATAATATATCAAAACCAAATAAAGCCAATACTTAAGTATTGGCTTTTTTATTTTGCTCATACTCAATTGCGTTTTCACTTTTATAATCAAATGGAGGCAACGTTACTTCATGTTCATCGTTTCCAATTTTATCAACCATTTTTTGTATTTTATATTGTTCACCTGCTTTACTGTTTTCATATTCTATCGCATTATCTGACTTATAGTCAAATGGCTCCTGTGTGAACTCATTTCTAATATTGTCTACTCCATCTGTCATTAGCTGAGACTTATACTGTCCTCCTGCTTTGCTATTTTCATATTCTATCGCATTATCTGACTTATAGTCAAATGGCTCCTGTGTGAACTCATTTCTAATATTGTCTACTCCATCTGTCATTAGCTGAGACTTATACTGTCCTCCTGCTTTGCTATTTTCATATTCTATCGCATTATCTGACTTATAGTCAAATGGCTCTTGTGTAAACTCATTTCTAATATTGTCTACTCCATCTGTCATTAGCTGAGACTTATACTGTCCTCCTGCTTTGTTATTTTCATATTCTATCGCGTTATCTGACTTATAGTCAAATGGCTCCTGCGTAAACTCATTTCTATTATTGTCTCCTACTCCATCTGTCATTAGCTGAGACTTATACTGT
>Ga0247610_10005342_pt1 | contig 13531 bp, 12 predicted proteins | sample 174DNAGHGhighgp2_FD_193483 | JGI IMG/M metagenome (GOLD analysis project Ga0247610, IMG submission 193483) | Sheep rumen microbial communities from Palmerston North, Manawatu-Wanganui, New Zealand - 1742 DNA GHGhigh gp2 | ecosystem: Host-associated > Mammals > Digestive system > Stomach > Rumen...
TTTCATCTACAAATGCTTATGCCCCTACAGGGCGACTATGAACATCTTGACACCCAAGGCGTTGCCTTGGGCTATGTGCTTGCAGGCCTTTCAGGCCGCCCTTCGGATACAAGCGGATAATCATTAACTTTTTACATCGCACCCAAAAGGCGGACTTCAAGGGAAATGGAAGACAAGGAATTTTCGGGGTATTGACTTCCGCTACGCACGTCGATTTTCAATTCATCTGGAATACCCAGTTTTTGACAGAAAACTGTGGAAGGCTGCCAGTGGAATATCCTGGAAATAGGCTTACGAAGGATGCCGGTACTTGTCGCATTTCCTGGCCGCCTTACCTTCGCGATGAAAAATGTTGGTCATACACGAAGGGCAGGAAGCCCATGGAAAGGCTGACTGTGAGGATTTGGTCGAAAGCCCGCCATTTTCCCTATTTTCATATTTGAAAAATCAGCGAAAATCAAAATATTTTTGCCGTTTTCGCTGTTTTTTAAAGAAGAAATATATGGTATTTCCATATAAAATTGTATTTTTGTGGCAAAATATTTTATTCTATATGAAATACCCTAACATCATCGGCAGGGAAGCGGAAATAGCGGTTCTCGAACGCCTTTATAAATCCCGGAAGTCGGAGTTTGTAGCCATCTATGGCCGCAGGCGCATAGGCAAGTCGTTTCTCGTCAGTGAAGTCTATGGAAAAAGGCTTGTTTTTACAGCCGTCGGAACATATATGAAAGACGGTGACAAGAATTACATGACATATCGCAAACTGCAATTGGATCATTTCTATGACTCGCTGATACTTTCCGGACTGGATGCATCATCAGAAAGACCGACTTGCTGGCGTGAGGCATTCCTGTTGTTGCGCAAGTTGCTTGAAGGCATCCGTTCGCGTCGCAAAGTCATCCTTATTGACGAGTTGCCTTGGCTGGCCGGTCCGCAATCATCGGAAATGATAGCGGAACTGGGGTATTTCTGGAACTCATGGGCCGACAGCCAGCGCAATATCATTTTGGTGGTGTGCGGCTCGGCCACGAGTTGGATGCTCGACAATGTGATACGTGACTATGGTGGTCTTCATGGTAGATTGACAGAGACGATCAAGTTGGCGCCGTTCACTTTGGCAGAATGCCAGAAGTATTACAAACGCAACGGTTTTCGTCTTTCACGTTATGAGATGTGCGTCAGCTACATGGCATTGGGAGGTGTGCCTTTCTATCTTGACAAGCTTAGAAACAACTTGACCGTCACCGAGAATATCGACCGCATATTCTATGCCGACGAGAAGATACATCAGGAGTTCCGCGATGTCTATGCAGGTTTGTATGCAAGCAAGGAAAGGTATGTGGATATTGTGAAGGTGCTGGGGACGCAGTTCTATGGCATGACACAAAGTGAAATACGCGAAGCCCTGAAGATAAAGAGTGGAGGTTCGTTCACGAAACTGCTTGAGAACCTGTTGGAGTCAGGCATTATCAGGTCATATCCACGATATGGAAAGGAAAGGGTGGAAACCGTCTATCAGCTGATAGACTTCTTCTCGTTGTTCTACCTCCGCTTTGTTCAAGACAAACAGGGAAAAGCAGGAATGTGGAACTCCATCCATGGCACTCCAACTTTCTACACATGGGCAGGAGATACATTCGAACTGTTATGCATAGAACATCTGCCCCAAATTCAAAATGTCTTGCGTATTGCTTCCATTGACAGGAACTATTGCTGGAGAGGAGAAAGTCCCGACGGGAAAGGCGCACAGATTGACCTGCTGCTGGAGAGCAAGGCAAATAGGACAGATTATCTCTGCGAGATGAAGTTCACAGGAGGCAAATATGCCATCACACTCTCGGATGAAGAAAACATCCTGAACAAGATAGATGCTTATGCTGCAAGCAAGATGCACGACAAGACACACAGCATTCAGCTGGTGATGGTGACAACCATGGGTATTGCAAAAGGTGAGCACGCCAGCATCGTCAACCAGACCATCGTCTTGGAAGATTTGTTTTCTAATAAATAATATAGACTTCAATGGTATCACCGCCAAGGCCATCGAGATTTCATAGCATCATATATCAATCACCAAGCGAATGGGAGCAGTTCCACCATGGATCTGCCCCCATTTCGCTTATATGAAGCTCTGTTTCTATGGATAATTCCAGCCTTTTTGAGGAAATGATAGATTTTATTTCTTTTTTCCTCTATAAACGAAAAAAGGCTGCATCATCGCATCATAACTTTGCATCCAGAATAAGGAAGTATGGCTGAGAGGTCTAAAATTGCGATTAAGCGAGAGCCATAAGAGCTTGCTCTTGAATGGCTGAGTGTGAGCAATTTATCCAAAGCGGCACACTGCTAACGTGTTGAACCGTCCTGGTTCCGGAGGTTGACTTTCGTCTTCCTCACTCGCGACTCGGCATAGCTCGAACGAGTTCTGCTCTGCGCTCGCTGCTCATTCGGTTCGAATCCTCCTGCTTCCGCCAAACATGGCTCGTTAGCTCAGTTGGACAGAGCACGACGCTACGAACGTCGGTGTCGGGAGTTCGAATCTCTCACGAGTCACAAAACTGGAGACTTGGCAGAGTTGGTTTATTGCATCGGTCCTGAAAATTGCGATTAAGCGAGAACAGCATCAAGCTTGCTTGAATGATGTCGAGCGTGAACAATTTATGTAAAACCGACAGACGGAAACGTCTCAATGGTTGACTTTCGTCTTCCTCTTTCACGACTCGGCAAAATGCAAGCGAGCTTGCTTTTGCGCTCGCTGCTCAATCGGCTCGAATCCTTTAGTCTCCGCGACATTGCCCTATGGTGTAACGGTAAGCACGGCAGATTCTGGATCTGCAAGTGGTGGTTCGAATCCATCTGGAGCAACAAGACAAGGAGCTTTGGATAATCCGCTCTCGCTCGGTCAATAGAAAGCATGCTTTCTTGACTCTCGCTTACTCGCGGATTTGGCAGACTTGGTGTATGCGCAGAACTGAAAATTGCGATTAAGCGAGAACAGCATCAAGCTTGCTTGAATGATGTCGAGCGTGAGCAATTTATCTAAAATCCGCTTTCGTGGTTCAACTCCACGAGGCTCCACAAAACATTCGGAAGTGCTCCAGCGGCTACGAGAGCGGACTGTAAATCCGTCGTCTAACGACATCGCAGGTTCGAGTCCTGCCTTCCGAACTATTTCGATAAGCTAAATGAGCAGAGTGATACTTGCATCAACTATGCCATAGCGAGAAATAGTCGGGCAAAGCCCAACAAAATGCCCATGGTGTAATGGTCATTCAGTGTTAACCCAACTTTTTCACATTTGACTTTTTTGAAAAAAGTCAAATGTGAAAAAGTTGGGTTAAAGGTCTGAAATTCGTGTTTTGTACCCTTAATTTGCGCTGGAATCACTTTTTTTCTAATTAGATTAACGTTTGTTCCATAAAAATGATAGGAATTTGATTATATTTTGTAAATTTGTCCCTATTATCAAAATAACATGAAAAATGGAAATCAAAGACGTAAATAGATTAAAGGTGGTATTGGCTGAGAAAAAACGAACCAACAAATGGCTATCCGAACAATTAGGCAAGGATCCTGCGACGGTGAGCAAATGGTGTACCAATAATGCTCAACCAGATATTCAGACGTTCATTAAAATAGCAAGTCTTCTTGGTGTTCAAGTTGAAGACTTGATAAATAAAGACTATGTTGCATCAATTAACCAAGAATAATTGCTATGGATAAGACATCTTTGATAAAACGCATAAGTACCATTGAGGGGCTGACGAATGAGGAACGGTCGGCTTTATTAGGCTTATTGCGTTCACATAAGAAGTATGGACTTGTGTGGGAAGACAAAGTGGAGGATGTGGAGGAACGCCTTCGCGACCAACTGCCCGTGCTGCGTGAAGCGAAAGACAAATACATTCTTTCCGATGACCCCGAAGCACCTAATCATATCATCATCGAGGGGGATAATCTCGAAGCACTTACCGCTCTCTCATATACTCATGAGGGGAAAATTGATGTCATATATATCGATCCGCCTTACAATACAGGTAATAAAGATTTCGTGTATAATGATTCGTATGTCGACAGTGAGGACAGCTACCGACATTCCAAGTGGCTGTCGTTTATGAATAAGAGACTGAAAATTGCTAAAAGACTGTTGTCGGAAAAAGGGGTGATCTTTATTTCTATTGATGATAATGAACAGGCTCAGTTGAAATTGCTGTGTGATGAGGTGTTTGGAGCTTCTTGCTTTCTTGGTGATGTAATCTGGGAAAAGACAGACAGTCCTAGAATGGACGTTAAAGGGTTCACTGTTAGGCATGATTATATTCTTGTTTATGCCAAAGAGGCATTCATTTTAAAAAGAATTACTCCTGTTGAAATACCTGACCATTACAATAAGATAGACAATCACGGAAGAAGATATTATTTAAAACCTTTGAGACTCATGGGTGGGCATAAAAGCGATAGTTTATATTATGGCATTCAAGCACCGGATGGTACAATTGTGTTTCCCATGGAGGCTAATGGAGAAAAAGGGTGCTGGCGTTGGAGTCAATCAAAATATAATGATGAAATAGAGCGTATTGAATGGATCAATGGTAAAAAAGGATGGTCAGCAAACTTTCGTATTTACGCTGATAATATAACACCTACACCAGTAAATACAGTTTGGCCCTTTGATAAAGTTGGAAGTACAAGAACAGCTAAAACAGAATTGTCTAGTATTGTCCAACAATCGATTTTTTCCTATCCAAAACCTTCCACGTTAATTTCATTTATTGAAAAAGTATCAAGTGAAAAGGATTCCATCATTCTCGACTTCTTCGCTGGTTCCGGCACGACCCTCCACGCTACGATGCAATTAAATTCTGAGGACGGCGGCCATCGCCAGTGCATACTCGTTACGAACAACGAGAACAACATTTGTGAAGATGTGACCTACGAGCGTAACAAACGGGTGATCATCGGCTACACCACCCCCAAGGGGCAAAAGGTGGAAGGCTTGCATAGCAACCGCCTGCGTTATTACCGCACCGACTTCATCTCCCGCGACCGCACCCAGCGAAATATGCGCCAGCTTGTGAATGCCGCTACCGACATGCTTTGCATCAAGGAAGACTTATATACCGAGCAACAAGTATTGGGGCGCTGGAAGATGATTCCACAGGTGGCCCGATATTTCAGTGATGGGAAGAAACACATGCTTGTGGTATATAACGAGCAAGCTGCATCGAAATTAGCGGAAATGATAGCAGAGACAGACTTTGGTGGGGCAAAACTGAAAATCTACATTTTCTCCCCGGAGCGCTATGCCTTTGACGATGATTTTTATGAGGTGCAAGACAAGGTTCAGTTGGTGGCACTTCCCGCTGCCATATATGATGCCTACCAGAAAGTGCTGCCCAAGCGCAAGCCTCAGTTGCTTGAAACGGCTAAAGAGACGAAGACAATACAGCCCACACAACAAGACCTTTTTGCACAAAAGGACAATGGGAATTACCCCATTCATGATATTGAGGAGGGCTGAACTATGGAAAGGCTGAAAACAATATACGAGGCCATATCACAGGATGGCTTTGCTGAGAGAACCCTACAACTGATAAACGACTATACAAACGACATACAAAATGGAACAGAAAACTTTTATCGATTCAATTTTCCAGAGCATGCAGGACTCTGCACGGCAGGTGCGCCTCTCATTGGGGCGTCCATCGTCGCATGCTACGCGAGAGCAAGCCTTACAACAGGTAGCGAAGTTGGAAGCAGCCAAACAACAGGCCCAGCAAACTGGCAGATAGACGAATGCCAGGAACAGCTCATCGAGCAATGGGCAAAGGCAGCAGGGATATGGGTGGAAGATTCAGAGCTGGCGCTCATCAAAACTTTTGGCCCCAAGATAGCACAAGGCGCAGAAGCCAAAGTCTATTACAGAGAAGGCGACACTTCGGTGGTCAAAGAAAGAGCATCTATCTATTCCACAACACAGAAAGCGCTGGATGCCATAATCTTGCATAACACTCTATTCCCTGAAACGGCCATGAAAGTGGTGGCGTTTACACGCGACTATGACAAGCTGTTCCGCATCGTCCTCACACAGCCCTACGTCAGTTGTCTTCGCTTGGCAACAAAAGAAGAGATAGACGAGATGGTCGAGGCAAAAGGATTCCACGACAACAGAAACGGGGAAGGCGTGAACTATATTTCCGACCGGCTGGCTCTTGAAGATATGCATCCTGCCAACGTGTTCATCGACACACTGACATCAAAACCAACGTGTATCGACTGTATTGTGAAATTCTTAAACAAGGAGGCTTAATCATGAAACAACTGACATACCAGCAGAACGCCATCAATGAATTGGTGGAGAAAACCATTCAGCTGCTTAAACTGGGTGGCCACCGCAAGCAGCTTATCTTCAAGGCTCCTACAGGGGCTGGAAAGACGGTGATGGCATCGGAAATGCTATCTCGTCTGACTACCGAACTGCAATCACGAGGCGACAGCCCGTATCAGCAGGTGGCTTTCATCTGGATAGCACCCAACAAACTCCACCAGCAGAGCTACTTCAAGATGAAGGACTTCTTCGGCGAGACCCACCTGCTACGTGCCGTAATGTACGATGAACTCGACCACTCCGAGGGCTATATCAAACCAGGGGAAATCCTATTCGCCAACTGGGAGAGTATCAATAAGGAGAAAAACATCATGGTGCGTGACACAGAGCAAAGTGCCTCCATATTTGAAATCACCCGTCGTACGCAGGAGGAACTGGGGCTGCCTATTGTGGTGGTCATCGACGAGGAGCATTTGTTCTGGTCGAAATCGGCCGACAAGTCGGCCAAGGTGTTGCAGAAAATCAATCCCAAAGTGGAAATCCGTGTGTCGGCCACTCCTAAGACCTATTCCGACTATCAAGTGACCATTCCCCGCGAACTGGTGGTGGCTGAGGAAATGATCAAGAAACAAGTGATACTTAATCCTGATATTACACAAGGGTACACCGACGAACAGGAGTTGAATCAGCACCTCATTAAGTGCGCTCTCGACAAGCGTAACCAGTTAGCAGCTGCTTACAAGAAGTTGGGTGTCAACATCAATCCTCTTCTTCTTATTCAACTTCCTAACGATACAAAAGAAGCGATGACTGCCGAAGATTCGGCCATCGCTGACCAGGTAAAAGTCTATTTGCGACAAGTGCGTGGTATTAATGAGGAAAATGGCAAACTGGCGATTTGGCTTTCAAATGAGAAAGCCAATCTGCCCAATCTTGAACAGCCCAATAACCTTGCTGAGGTCTTGCTGTTTAAGCAGGCTATCGCTCTCGGATGGGACTGTCCACGAGCAGCCGTTCTCCTCATCTTCCGCAAGATGCAAAGCGACACGTTCACCATCCAGACGGTTGGCCGCATACTGCGTATGCCAGAGCAGAAGTTCTATACCAACAACGCGCTGAACGTGGGCTATGTATATACCGACATCAGCAAGGACAAGATACAGATTGTGGCGGAGGATATGGACTATCTGAGCAAGGACACCCTGCAAGCCCTCCGGCGTGAGAACCTTGAAAATGTGGAGTTGAAGTCTTTTTACAGCGTCTATAAGAGCAGCGACCGCAACCGTTTGGGGCCAGATTTCAAACAAGTTCTTATCGACTGCTTCACCCGCAACTGGCTGGTGGATTACCAGCCTACATTGTTCACTTTCGAAGAGATGACTGGCGAAAGCAGCGACGATGTTACTTTAGGAACAACTCAACCTGCTCAATCTACTATGGCTACCAACCGTCAAAAATTGGAAGGAAAAATCCGCTTCGACGTGAGAAACGTGAATGTGGAGATACCAGCCGACTTGGTGTTTCAAAATGAGTTAGGCATCATCGATGTGGGTGAGAGGTTGAAATTCGCACGTAGCGCTGGCGAACTACAGCGCATATATATCGACTTCTGCCGGAGCATGATAGGTGGTAAGTTTGAGAAGGCACATAGTACAGGGGTCTTGGCTGGTTATCTGATGGAAGCCATGGAAGAACTGTTTGATTTATTTGAGACCGATGCCAAGAAAGTCATCCTATATCACCTGAACAAACCGCGTTTCATCGACATCATACAGAAGGCTCTTGACCTCTATGCACGAAACTTACATAGCAGACAACATCAAGCCAAACAACGTGGTTTTGAGGAATATACATGGGAAGTGCCAACAGAGCGTCTTTATAAGGAAGAAACGCATCAAGTGGTGGACAAAGTGAAAGACCACGCATTGATGCCATTTATCGAACTAAAAAAAGCATCTACCCCCGAACAATTATTCCGTGACTTCCTCGAAAGTCATAAAGACAGCATCGACTGGTGGTACAAAAACGGCGACGAGGGCAAGCAACACTATTCAATCCCATACGTGATGTCGAATGGTGACAAATCCCTTTTCTACGTGGATTTCATCGTACGGATGAAAAACGGCCAAGTCTTCCTTTTTGACACAAAATCAGAGATGAGCGACCCTGAGGCACCCAACAAGCATAACGCCTTGCTGGAGTATATGGATGCGCCTGAGCAGAGGGAACAAAAGCTCAAAGGTGGTGTCATCATTCAAAAAAATGATGTGTGGTATTATTCGCGTTTCCCTCTAACGACAACAGGCGATGTGACAGGTTGGGATGCTTGGTTTCCAAATGAGTATAATAATTAACGGCATAAAATCATGAGCAAAGGATTAGACAGCATCTTTCTTCATTATGGAGTAAGAAAAGAAGATATGGCATTGATAGAACAATCTTGTCGCGACAATGACATTGACGAGAACTGGCAGAAAGAACACATCCTCAAACCATATAATGAGGAGCGTAACAATCAGAATGTGGTAGAGGAAAAGAAACTGATGAAGATTCTGAAAAAGGCGATTAAAAATATATAGCCATGAAGATAAAAAAAATGATTATCCGCTTGTATCCGAAGGGCGGCCTGAAAGGCCTGCAAGCACATAGCCCAAGGCAACGCCTTGGGTGTCAAGATGTTCATAGTCGCCCTGTAGGGGCATAAGCATTTGTAGATGAAAGGCTTATGCCCCTACAGGGCGATTGCCTCCTTCCCAATTTCCCAGGGCGTTGCCCTGGGCTGGAGGCTTATTGCCCCTTCGGGGCGTTATCGGAAAGATGCGGATAATCATTAAAAAAAAATATTTGCGCAGAATTACAAGACCTACAAATTGTTGGACTTGGACCTGGAGGTGCAGAACGACCGGCCAATAATTCTCATTGGAGGTGGAAACGGTTGTGGAAAAACCACACTCTTTGATGCCATTTATCATGCCCTGTCCCGTACTGAATAAGTTGACACTTTTGAAATCAAAAAGTGTATCAGTATGCGAGACAATCGTGGAATGACAGATGAGAAAAGAATGGCGTTACTCCATGAGTATCTGTCCTCAGAGCAATCAAGAGCGTCATTTGAGCAAGAAAAAGGTCTTACTCATAGTACTATTTACGCCCAAAAATGCCCTTTTTGATGCCCAAAACGGCGGTAAAATGGGCTTTTTGAAGCCGAACTTGGTAGGAAATGCGCGTCAGATGGGAGAAATTGCGCTAAAAAATGACCTTCAACAGAGTTGAAAGCGTCCCCAACGATGTCCAAAATCGCGGTAAAATGGGCTATTTTGAGCTCAGATGGGAGAAATTGCGCTGAATTTATACACTTTTTAACAATCTTCGGCTTTTGGCTGGTTCATGGAAATCTTTTATTTTTGCGACATCAAATCTGGAAACGTATGCCAAAGAAAAAAGACGAGTTGGGTTATCATCTTGAATTGATGTTGATCCGCCACGAGAAACTGAGATGGAGCAATGCCATCATCGATGCTCCCATATCATACAACCTCCTTGAACGCCGGGCGATGTACTTCCTTACGGGAGAGGTTAAGCGCAAGTTCGTGGAGAAAGGCTTAGGGGTGCCGCAAAACTGGAAGGATTTATATTTCTACCTGACCCCTTTACACAGGTAATCATGGTGATTCAGGGCAAGGAGAAGCAGCCCAAGTTCATCAAGGGTACCAAGCAATACAAGCGCAATGCCATCATCGACTATGTACTGAAGGAAAACCTGAAGGAATTCGGGTGGTCTATAGAGCCGCCAGCATCAAGGAAGGAGAGGGCAAGAGACCTCATTGAAACAGTGTGACCATCATTCGCGGTACTACAATACCACCAATATATATTAATGTCAAACATCAAAAGCGCGTCAAAATGGAGAAAATAAACAACCATCAGCAACAAAACCGTTCGGAGGGGTTAACATCGACTTTTCCAAAAAACGGGAAGAAAATGTTCAAAATCTTTCGTAGGTGTAAAGTACTGTTAGTTAACACTTCTGAACACCATTTTACAATGCCAAAAAGCCCTCGGTTGTGCAAATGTTGTGCAAAAACGGTGTCAAAAAAAATCAAGTGCCTGAAAATCAGACACTTGACTCTCGCATTTGTCGGGATTACTGGACTCGAACCAGCGACCTCGCGCCCCCCAGACGTGTGCGCTACCAACTGCGCTAAATCCCGATTTTGCGTTGCAAAGGTAGGCTTTATTTTTGAATAACGCAAATTTTAAGGCAGTTTTTTTTGTTTTTTCTTGAACTCAACGATATTTTTGCACTTTCCAACTTATACTAGGGGCTCTTCAATAGCTATTTTTCACTTTTAAACGTCGTATGCTCAATCATAAAAAGTAATCCAGTTGGTGCGGTACTTGTAGTCGGCGGCCTGTTTGCTTTCTGGGAATATCTCTTTCACCTTCCCGGAGTTGTCTCTGTACCATGCGTAGTTCCAACCAGCGCCCATGTCCAAATAGATGGCATTGGTGATTTTGTTGTCCATCAGGCATTTGATGTAATATTCAAGTGTGACGACCTTTCTCGACTCCACCAGGCATAGGCGCCCGTCCTTCTCACATAAAGCGCGGTATCGGGTTCTGTTTTTCCGCATACGTTCCCACATAGGCGTCTGCTTGCCATTGAGGATGATGAGAAACTGACAAAAGGCCATCCGGCAGGTGGGGTGGGTGTTCAGGAAGGTTGTCTTGTCCATAAACGCCCATTTGTCCCCATACCACACGAAAGCTCCTGTGTTGGCACGGCAGTTATATCCTTTGTGCCATGTCCCGCTGCTCACATGGGCGTCTGCCACGTTGGTGTGTGCAAACGTCGACAGCCGCTGGCCGGTGAAGGCGGCCTCGCAGCAGAATGTCACTCGGGAGTCGCTGCTCGTCGGCATGCTCCCCAGGGTCAAGTCGATGGAGTTGAAGTCGGGATAATAAAAGGTGAGGTCTGATGTTTGTACGACCTCTGTGGCAGAGAGATGGATGATGGAGAAGAGGATAGGCAGGGTGAAGATGAGTCTTTTCATATGGCTTTACGGGGTGGATGGTGAGTGGTGGATGGTAATCGTCATAAGGGTTTATCCCAATTTTGATTCTTTTGAAGAACAAAAGTAGGAAAAATCCATGGAAAAGCAAAAATATTGCGTATTTTTGTACCCCGTTAGGTAAGGATATGTCAAGATTATTAAAACGTGAATGATATGAAAAGGATTTTTCTGGCGATGACCTTTGTTTTCATCGCATGCAATTTGGTTGCGCAGACTGACAGGATGAAAGTCGTGGTGACCAATGACGGACAATTGGTGGGGAGGTTTGTGAGAGAGACTGCCACCTCATACATTGCCAATCCCGTAGACTGGGAGGAAGTGATTTCAAAGAAAGAGGGGCGTGTGGAGGTTTGGACGCCGGAGAAGGGTAAGGGATTTGTAGCACGAAAATCCGGGGTGACTGGCAACATCAACGTGCGCAAAGGACCATCTACAAATACCGTTGTCGTGACTAAGATAACAGAGGCTGACAGTAATAAAGACTTTCCCGATAATGTCTTTAAGTGCATCGGAAAGACCAAAGGATGGTACAAAATCAAGATTAAAGGAAAGGTGGGTTATGTCAGGCAGGACCTGGTGGAATGGGCTGCCTACTATGCCGATTGAATCCTTGATGGCTGGATACTTCCCGTCTTCCTCAAAAGTAAGGCTTTCCTTCTGGCTCAGTATGCACTTTTTATGTGGGACTCATCACGTCTCCCCGGAAGATTGCAACTGACAACCTTTGGCAAAAATGACGACCATGAGATGTCCTCGCCGTAAATTGAACTTCCGTGACCTTGGCGGCATTCCCTTGCCCGATGGCAATGGGTGTGTGCCAAAGGGACTGTTCTGCCGCAGTGGGAAACTTAGCGTTCTCTCCAAGGAGGATTGTGCGCGATTCCTTGATAAGCATCGTGTGGGATGTGTCATCGACTTGCGTACGCCCATTGAGGTATGCGAGTTCCCCGATCCATTGCCCGAAGATGTGGAATACCTGCAAATCCCCATCTTGAAGGATGCGGCTGTTGGTATCACTCATGAGACAGGCTCCGACCCGATGACCATCATCCGAAATCTGAGAAAACATCCTGAGAAGCTCAAGGAGATGGTGCCCGACTTCAACCAATTATACCGACAGACCGTCACCGATGACTATAGTAGGAAGCAGTTGGACTATGTGGTGGATGTCTTGAGAAGGAATGCGGAAAAGGGGGTGTGCACGCTTTTCCATTGCACGGCCGGGAAGGACAGGACGGGGATTGCTTCCATGGCGTTGCTCAAATCCTATGGCGTCAGCGACGAAGAGATTGTAAGAGACTATATGCGGACAAATAGAAATGCCTTTTGGGCTACTATGAAGAAATGTGTTGCCATCGCACTCCTCACCAGAAACTGGAGTCTTGTCAAAACGGCATACCAGTCGTTCATGGCCGACAAAAGTTTGATTGTCATTGCTCTACGGAATTATGAAAAGAGTGCAGATTAGTCCGACCACTCCGACCGCTCCGATTATTCCGACCACTCCGATCACTCTGAAAAACTCCGATATGAAAAAAGTATTGCTTTTCTTTTTGCTCCTTTCAATTCTCACTTCGGCAGTGGCTGTCGACGTGGATGCTGCCTCGTGGGCGTATTGCCGCATGCCAGGAGACTCCATGGTGTTGTCAAGTCCTACAGAGGGCGTGGTCAATGGCTTTTTTGTCGAGGAGGCGCAGATGAAAGATGACATCTTGCAGATGCTGTCACGCTTCGCCATCTATCTGAAAAATGATTTCCAAGAGTGCAAGGAACCCAACAGCCTCAATGAGCCATGCGGATGCTTCAAGGGAGAGAACACCATGGGCAGCGACGAAAGGGGGGTCAGGCCCAACGCCGACCTCTCCATGGTGTGCGCATTCCTCGTGAAATACGGAAAGGGTAGGGTGGAGTTGCCCGATGGGGTTACATGGGATGAATTGCAGCAAATGGCCATGAAGAGCCTCGTCTTCGCATACAGCACACACAAGGCCAACAAGCTCAAGGTGTGTGCCGGCAACAGATATTGGGGAAGCACGGGTGTTGGTGACGCTGTTTGGGAGAGTTCGCTATGGGCCATGTCGGTCGCATATTCTGCTTTCTTCCAATGGCACCTCCTTTCCGACTC
>Ga0247610_10005346_pt1 | contig 13528 bp, 12 predicted proteins | sample 174DNAGHGhighgp2_FD_193483 | JGI IMG/M metagenome (GOLD analysis project Ga0247610, IMG submission 193483) | Sheep rumen microbial communities from Palmerston North, Manawatu-Wanganui, New Zealand - 1742 DNA GHGhigh gp2 | ecosystem: Host-associated > Mammals > Digestive system > Stomach > Rumen...
ACCTAAGGTTATACCTTTGGTATCAATTTCATATAATTTGCGTTCCGGATATTTTTCATATAATTCTTCTAATGCTAAACGCATGGAGTTAAATGTCGCTGTCATCGCAGCAGAGAAGTGAACATATAAGATGTCACGGCCAGCAGCAAATTCTGGTTCAAAATAATTGACATATTCAGTAGGAGAAAGAGCGCTTGTTGTGGGCAATGTGCCTTTTCTTAATCTGCTATAAAATTCTTTGTAATCAAATGTTTCAAAATCAACATAAGGACGGATTTCTTTTCCATCAATCATGTATGGCATTGAAATAAGTTTATAGCCATACTTTGCGGCAATCTCTGGGGTGATGTCGCAATCAGTGTCTGTAAAAATAGTATACATACGTTTTTCCTCGCTCATTCATTATATCAATTTATCATATAAATTGTGAAACTATTGTTGTCCCTATATGACATATGTAACATTTTGTATACAAATAAAAAACCGTCGAGCGACGGTTATTTATCTCATTCCTTTTTATTAGAGGCCTTTATCTTGCAAAATTGGGCTAGCAATATTACCAGCACCAGCAATTAAAGCAAGAATACCAAAGACGATTGGTCCCGCACAAATATTTAGTGGCGTGGAGAAATCGCTATTGAACATCATAAAGAATGGCCAGCTCATAAGGATGGTTAAAGCGCCAAAACAAATGACACCACCAGCAACGAATGATAATTTCTTAGTTAAATCTTTACCGATTAATTCATCAATAAATACGAAAGCTAAACCTGCGAGTCCTCCGATTAAGACGAGGAAGAAACCAATAAAGGTAATCCAGTTGCCGTTTGTGCCGGCAGAAGAATCATTAAAGAAGAAACCATTATTGAAATCAAAGAAAACGTAATCTCTAAGATGGCTTTCTTCGGCTTCTAAAAATCTAGTCAAAAACATGCTGATGAAAACAATAATAGCTAATAAGGCACCTAACATTCTTAATAGGGAATGAAGTTTGAGATACTTGTTTTCCATACGATGCTCCTTTTTGTCTATACAAAATTATATGAAAACTGTGATTTATTACAATAATTATTTTTTTGTCTCGTGGTATGACTTTTCCGTATTAACATTCCACAAATCATCAACGGTATATTCTTTTTCGCCATTAATTAATGACGCCGCAACCATAGCGGTCACCATGCTGTGATCCATGTTGTTATAGCGGTGTTGTCCGTTTCGACCAACACAGTACAAATTAGAATAAGCTTTAAGATCGTTTTCTACGAGCGGGAAGTCTTTATAAACACCGAAATATGCTGGGTAGGCTTTCTTTACTTTTAGCATGCAAGATTCGATGACATCAGACTTATTGATGATGTCGATCTTTTCAAGTTCACTCTTAGCGAATTCAATGAAGTCTTTTTCTTTCATGCTCCAAAGTTCATCCCCTTCATTAGCGAAATATTCCATACCGATGAAAACGGTATTTTCTAAATCTTTCACCATGTATGGTGACCAGTTATTGAATATTTGCAAACGACCAACTTTAACATCTCTTTCTTGAATATAAATCCAACAATCTGGGACGATGTTAGAAACAGTTTTCATCTTTGTTTTGTTGGTTATTTTTAAAGAAGGTAAAAGCAAACCAACCGTAATGAAATCACGATATAAAAGATGTGTCGCTACTTCATAGACTTTTTCATCGACTTTCTCTTTATCTAAACATTCATATAAATCTTTGATGGCCATACTTGAAATATAGGCATCAGCGGTAAATGTTTCCTTTTGTCCGTTAAAGGATGTTTCTAATGAAACGATTTGATGATTATCAACATTAATATGTGAAACAGGGTGATTAAATAAAATCTTAGCGCCTTTTTCTTCTAATTTTTTCGCCATTGTTTCATATAATTGGCCTGGACCATATTTTGGATAATAAAATTCTTCGATAAGTGATGTTTCAACCTTTTTGCTATGGAACAATTTTTTAAATGGTTTTGCTAAAACAGAACCAATGGCTTTTCTTAAAGAGAGGCCTTTAACACGTTGGGCGCCCCAATCAGCGCTTATCTCACTTGGTGCAATACCCCATAATTTAGTGGTATAGTCTTTAAAAAACATTTCGTATAATGGCTTACCAAAACGATTAATGTAGAAATTTTCTAAGTTGGTTTCTTTTCTTTTGTGGAGACAAGAACCAATATAGCCCCAACCAGCTTTCCAAGTATTTTTAAAACCCATATTTTTGAAAGTTTGGGCTTTCATAGAAATTGGATAATCAAAAAACTTTCTTAGAAAGAAAATACGTGACACTCTTCTTCTTTTGAGCATGACGATGTCTTCTTTTTCTGGATCTGGACCTTCTTGAGCCACTTTGACCTCGCGGTTAAGTAAAATATCATCTTTACTAGGTGAACCTTGTAAAGGCATAATTTCATTCCATAAATCCATGACACGTTGATCTTTAGAGAAGAAACGGTGTCCACCTAAGTCCATACGATTGCCGTTGACTTGATGGGTTTGAGAAATGCCGCCAATTGTATCACTGGCTTCTAAAATAGTGATTTGATAAGAAGGATCTTTTTTGAATAATTCATACGCTGCAGTTAAACCAGCAGGACCGGCGCCGATAATGACAACTTTTTTCATTAATTAAATCCTCCTATTGGCTGATAGTTTGGCTAAGAAAATTAATGTCATAGAACGATTCTGAAATAGCGATTTCATAATCTGGAATAGCTCCACCTTCAAAGCCAGTAAAAACATTTGTTTCTTCATCATAAAAACCAAGATGCATATCAGAAGAATGATACACGTATTGGCTATTTGGCAAATAATGGATATTAACAGCACATTCTCCACCACCAGATTTTTCACCGATGATTTTGGCTAATCCTTGCTTTTGGGCAAGGCAAGGGAAAGCGTTAGCGCATGAGAATGAGCAATTGCTCGTTAAGATATAGAAAGAAAAATCATTTCCATATGTTTCATCTTCTTCATATTCTTTATCATTATCAACATCTACCATGGCGTTATACCAGGCTAATTGTGTGCTGTTGGCTTGATAGAAATATAAATGCCCTTCATTGTTTTTAGAAATAAGGGCTAATAATTTAGCCATGATACCAACTGTACCACCACCATTAGTGGAAATATCTAAAATAACATTTTCAACACCACCATGGGCTTTAATTTCATCAAAGACTTTGATTAATGAAAAATATGTATCTGTTAGATAGGCTGTTTCTTTGATTGAATCATCTTCGTTAAAGACATCTTTACTAGTACCAAAAGAGAAACTATCAAACATAAACATTGCGGTTTTGCCATCATTGCTATAAATGATGTCTTTATTTTCAACTTTTCCTAAATAATCGTAATAACTTTTACGCATTTGTTTGAGTGTTTGTGTTTCTAAACTACGATTAATTACTCCTTTACCAGGTTGACCGCGATAGCCTTTTTCACCCCAACTATTATTAACGGAGACGAGTCCGGTGTGGTTATCGTCAAAGGAGAACAGAGCATTACTATAAGCAAGACCTCTTTGTTCAGCGTTGTTTGAATTATATAAATCAGCAAAGCAATTAATTGATTTTAAATAAGAAGCCATACTGGATATTTTGTTATAGTTTTTTAAACCATAAAAATTATCCATAAGATAAACAAATAAATCAGCGTTATATTTTGCTAAATAAGAAGGAATAGTTCCGTATGTGCTCGCTGCTTCTTCCATTTGTGAATCAAATGTATATTCTTTATCATCTTCTTTAAAAGAAACTAAGGAATAATTTTCAGCATCGCATGTTTCATAGATATGTTTATAGTTATATTCAAAATAAATGCCAGAAGAAGCGGAGAATGTCGTATCTAAAAAACCAAGAGGGAAATACTTTTCACCACCACTTGTGAAGAATTGAAAATTATAGTCTGAATAATCGTATAATTCATAACCTTTATCTTCTAAAAACTTGCCATCGACATCAAGCTGCATACCATAATTGAGCGCTTTTAAGTCACGAGCGTCTTTTTCTTCGTCAAAAGCGTTTTGGATATCGCCACCTTTCATCACTGATTTTGATAAATAGTTAATGATGGCTTGGAAACATGGTTGATCATCAATAGTAATTAACCAAGATGTATAAAAAGCTGTTGATTCAACGACGCTTTCAACATTTTTAGCGAAATGAGGTTTATAAAAGTCAGCGTATTGCTTTAAGGAAACATAAGGAATCAATTCTTTTCCTTGGATAAAGCGTGCTTTAACTTCGCCACTTTTAGCGCCGGATAAATTTTGTGTGTTTTCGCCTTGTAAAGATTTGTTGTCTAGATCATAAACTTCTAGAAGTTTTTCTTCAGATGCTGGAGCGGAAAATAGGCCACAACTACTAAGAGAAACGAGAGATGTAATAATAAAAATAGGGAATAGTTTTTTCATATCTAGGTATTCTATCACTAAAAAGAAAGAAGGACAACTTTTGTCCTTGACTTTTCTTTAAAAATTAAGCTTTTTTAATGTTCGGTTTCCACCACTTTTGGTTTACGTAATAGCAGAACACCGAAAGAATAATGCATACACTCTTACCGATTAATGTGCCAAAGACACAACTCCAATCATAAAGATCAATTTTTTGAGCAAGCAAAGCCACACCCGAATAAAGAACTATTGAGTGGACGATACTAGAAATAGCAAGACAAACGGGAATAATAAAATACGAGCTAATATTTGCCTTACGCATATGAATGACAATTACAATCATTAACCAAACACCCATAATTGTGCCTAGGCAAGAGAATAAATATCCGGCTAAGTATTTAAAAGCTGTAGCAGTAAAACCTTCTGTTGCTAATTTTGAAACCATTTCAATAATGGCGCTGATGATAATGGCGGCAATGCTTGTATAAGTCATTCTTTTACCATCAATATAACCATAATCAAGCACTCTAACCACAATTGTATACATGAATAATATGTATAAAACTACTTCAATGCTAAAAGTGAATGGCCCTACAACAACAGGAGCGGTAATGGCATTAAAAATATTAGCGTTAACCGCACAGCCAATAGCGACGGCAATTAATGTTGGTATATCAATCCATTTCCTAAACAAGGTTGTTAGGAAGAATGAGACGAACATGAAGATAATTAATAGTGTCAAGCCCATAGGAAAATTAGTATACACAAATATTAGAAAAAGGAAATGTTTTATTAATTAAGCTACTTGTTCTTCTTTATTTTCAATAGCAGGCTTTTCATCAAAATAGCCTTTTCTAATCGCAAATTCATTAACGATGTAATAGACAATCATGACGAATAAAGAGCCCATACATGTATCAGTCAAGTAATGCGCACCGACGAGAAGACGTGAATACATCATTAATAGCATGAAAGCAAAACCGATGTAGAAAAGAATGGTTTCTTTACCTTTGAGCTTTTTAAAGAATTGTGAAGCATAAGGAAGGAACATCATCATAATAGCCCCAGTGCCTGAATGGCCGCTTGGGAATGATTTAAATTCTTCTTTGGTGATATTGATAACTTTGCCACCTTCAACAGTAATTTCACGGATATGGTCTTTATAATCAGGGAACATTTCCCACCAATTCAAATATGGTGTTTCCCCATAATAAACGGCATAACGATAACGTGGACGGTGAATAATTAACTTAATAGCAAATCCTGGTGGGAGCAAACCAACAGTGAAAATAACCGCCATACAAAGGAGAACTGGCAATAATTTAGCTGGATCACCTTTGCCACAAATCCAATAAGCAAAGACAAAGACACCAGCGAAAATAACCGCACACATAGCATAGCTAAGTATTGCTAATTGTGGAATATCAAAGCCGTTTGGAGATGGAAGCTCACGACCGCATAAATAGATAGACATGCCATAAGCAAGAATGGAAAGAGCATATAAACAAATTGTTGCCCATAAGGGTAATTCTTTTCTTTTGCGGGCTACGACCATCAAGCCACCGCCAATAAAGGCTAAACCTATGTAACATGGATAAACGCCAAATGAGGCCATAATGAGGCCAAAAGCATTATTTCGACTAAACAAGGCTTGATCAATTTGTAAATCAAAGAATGAGCCGAGAACAAAACCGATTAATAAAATCCCAATTACAATAAAGAAATGAATTCTTTTTTTCATAGAAACGCACTCCTATTCGTATGTCACATTTATTAGATTAGCACATTTTATTTGTCATATCATTTGTAAAATGCGAGTCAGTGTGGCAAAATTGCTTTTAGCATGACAATTTGTAAAAACAACATCGACAAACTATTCAACGCCTCTTTCGCCTATGTTTTATGTGAAGAAGAACTTTCTAATGTCGAACAGTTTTTTAAACAAGCTATCGAAGATAATAGCGATAATCTCAACATTTTTGTTAATAAGTTAAAAGACATAAAACTATTAGCGGAGAAGGATTTAGACTTCTTTATGGATAGTGATCCAGCAGCGATTTCAAAGGAAGAAATTAAACTAGCCTATCCAGGTTATAAAGCTATTACTATTTATCGTATTTCTCATGTTCTATTTGAATTAGGATATAAAGTACACGCTCGTATTTTCTCAGAAATTGGTCATAGTTTAACTGGTATTGATATTCATCCCGCTGCAACAATTGGTTGTCCATTTTTTATCGACCATGGGACAGGGATTGTTATTGGCGAAACAAGCATAGTTGGTGAAAGAGTCAAGATTTATCAATCCGTCACATTAGGCGCTATTTCATTAAGTCACGCTGCTTCTTTAAGAGGTGTCAAACGTCACCCCACTATTGGTAATGATGTCACTATTTATTCTGGTGCTTCCTTATTAGGAGATATAAAAATTGGTGATAATGTCACTATTGGATCAAACGTCTTTTTAACCGAGGATGTCGCTAGTAATATGCGAGTGGTTATTGGCAAACCTGAATTAATTTATAAAAGCAAATAATTGATACGCGTATCCTTTGTTTCGAGGATTTTTATTTATGAAAGATAGAAATCAAATTATTGTTCGCACAAGTGTTATTGGTATTATCACAAACCTTTTATTAGTAATTCTTAAAGGCATTGTGGGCTTTTTAGCAAATTCTGTTTCTATCATCATGGACGCGATCAATAACTTATCCGATTCTTTATCAAGCGTTATTACGATTATTGGCACTAAGTTATCGCAAAGAAAACCTGATGCTGACCATCCATTTGGCCATGGAAGAATTGAATATATTACTTCTTTAATTATCGCAACTATTATTTTGGTAGCTGGTTCCGCTGTTATTTTTGAATCTGTAAGGGTCATTCGTAACGATGACAAACCAACTTTTAACTACGTATCAGCGATTCTTATTGGTGTAGCAGTGTGTGTTAAAATTGCTCTTGGTTTATATTTCCGCTATATGGGCAAGAAAACTAACAGCCAAGCCCTGAAAGGCAGTGGCGTTGACGCTTTATTTGATGCACTACTATCTCTTGGTACTTTAGTTAGCGTTATTGTTTATCTTGCTACAGAATTTTCAATTGAAGGTTATATTGGTATTATCATTGGCCTCTTCATGATTAGAAGTGGATTTAGCATTTTAAAAGACTCATTATCTTCTATTATTGGCGAAAGAATTGATAAAGCTACCGCTGAAGCAATTAAGAAATTGGTGTGTTCTTTTAAAGAAGTTAAAGGCGCTTATGATTTAATCGTTAATTACTATGGTCCAGATAGAGGTATTGGTTCCATCCATATTGAAGTGGACGATCACATGACCGCAAAAGAGATTCAACCTTTAACGAGAAAAATAGCCGCACAGATTTTTACTGATTTCGGCATTATTATGACTGTTGGCATTTATGCAAGCAACACAAGTGATGATGATGCTTTGAAGATTCGCAATCAAATTCAAAAAGAAGTATTAGATTATCCTAACGTTAAACAATTACATGGTTTTTATTTAGATCATGAGAAGAAATTGATTTCTTTCGACGTTATTGTGGATTTCAAAGATAAAAAATCATCTGAAACAATTAAAAACATTCGTGAAAGAATACAAGGGGAATTCCCAGAATATCACGTTGTTGTTGTTGAAGACAAAGATTTCTCAGATTAATTTTTTAATATTGTCGTAGGTGATTGGTCCTGGACGGACTAATTTTGGTGTGTCATCGGTTAAATCCACTATTGTTGACGGATGTCCACCTTTTATTTTCCCATCTAATACATAGGCTACTTCTTTACCAAAAATAGAAACGACTTCTTTTCTTGATAAAGCCGGTAATTCATTAGCCCTATTTGCGGAAGGAACTAGAAGTGGTTTTTTAACAGTCTTTAATAAAGATAAGGCAACTCTATTTTCTGGAATCCTAATACCAATAACGCCAGTGTTATGTGTAACGTAGCCTGGCAAATTATCTTTAGCCTTAACTAGAATAGTTAAAGAACCAGGCATATATTTTTTAATTATTGGAAGATATTTAGCATTAACTTCAGCATATTTATCAATTTCATTAACATCATAAAGCATCATTGTATATGGTTTATCTTCACTTCTTCTTTTAACTTTGTTTAGTAATTGATAGGCCTCATAGTCATCAAAAAAGACACCTAACCCATAAACGGTTTCTGTAGGGAAGGCTATGACCTGATGATTGTTAAGAGCGTTTAATGCTTTTTGATAGTCGTTTTTCATTTTGCTTTCTTTTGTCATCGACTTTTGTCGATAAATGGCGTTTACATCTATTAATTATAAGACACTTTTTAGCGATTGTTTATCAAACACGAAAGTTTTTTGTCAAAAAAGTATATTTATGATATATTTTTTAACGTCGAAGGATGGGTATGAAAATGAAACATTTAATCGTTTTTAATGCAAGTGCAGGAAAAAACAACGAAAAAGCCGAAGCTTTTAGAGCACAGATTAATGAAAGCTTTGCCGGTTTAGATTTTGAAATTTATGAAACCGAAGGACCAAAAGCGGTCATTCCATTTTTAAAGAAATATTTAAAAGAACATAAAGATACAGTGAGAGTCTACGCTTGTGGCGGTGATGGTACAGTTAACGAAGTAGTCAATGGTATGGTTGGCTTTGATAACGCTGAACTCGCTATTTTACCAATTGGTACAGGCAATGACTTTGTTAAATATTATGGCGTTAATAACGATAACATCGATCAATATCGTTCATTTAAACCATTAATCAATGGTCAACCAGTCGCTGTTGATGTTAGTAAGATTTCTGGTGAAGGTTTAAAAGAGGCAATGTATTCGATCAATGTCATTAACTTTGGTTTTGACGCGATTGTCGGCGCTAGAGGTAACTACTATAAAGAACATGGTTTCCCAAAGAAAGTAAAAGAAGGCACAAATCCATATGACTATGCTCTTCATCAAGACGCAATGAAATATGGCCGCTTTAACGACATTGAAGTTTTTGCCGATGGCGAAAAGCTTAATGAAAAACAAATTTTATTAGCCACTTTAGCACATGGTAAATTCGTTGGTGGTCAATTCAAATGCGCTCCTAAGAGTGATAACACCGATGGTTTAATCGATGTTTGTGTTTTAAAAACTATGACATTCCTTGGTTTAGGTATGATTATTAAAACATATGAAAAAGGTAATCATTTAAATAAGCCAAGAAAGAAAATTGTCTATCGTCAAGCCAAAGAAATTAAAATGGTTTCACCAAAAGAATTCGATGTTTGTGTCGATGGAGAAATGATTAAAGGCAATAACTTCGTTGTCGAAGTTTGCCCAAAGGCTATTAAATTAGTCCCTCCATCCAAGGAATAATAATGTTAGTTTATTTAATTGCCATTTTATCAGGAATTGCTTTTGCCCTTGCTGGTCAATTAACTTTTTGGCCAGTCACAACTGAGGCACCATTTCATTTCTGGCGACCAATCATTCTTTTGGTCGCTGGTTATTTTATTGGTATTGGTATTGCCTGGATTTTTTATGATATTTCAGGTAGATTAACCGTTTCTTACAAGAAAGATTATCGTAAACCAACACGTTTTGCCCGTCGTTTATTAACGGATGGTATTACCTTTATTAATATCCACGCTCATATTAAATTAAAAAAGATTGGTTTAGATAAAATTCCTAACGAACCATTTTTGTTAATTGGCAATCATAAATCTAAATTTGATCCAATGCTTGTCGCGCAAGTATTCCATAAACGTTACATCGCTTTTATTACAAAGCAAGACAATATGAAAATACCTTTGGCTGCACGCTTTATGTGGCGTTTAGGTTATATGCCTGTTGATCGAAGTGATAAATTACAATCTTTAGAACAATTTAAAAAAGCCGCTGAATTAATATCAACTGGCGCTTCTTCCGTTGGCGTTTATCCTGAAGGTTCTCGTCAACCTGCTGATGTCATCTTAGCGGATTTTCATAATGGTTGCTTTAATATCGCGATTAAAGCTAAATGTCCGATTGTAGTACTTGTCACTAAAGGTACTGAAAAGATTCATAAGCGTTTTCCAAGAAAAACAAATGTGGAAATGAAGTGTTTGCAAGTCTTATATTATGAAGACTACGCAAATATGAACGCCACTGAGTTATCTACATACGTTCACGACATCATGTATAAAGAATTAAGCGGCGAATAAACCGCTTTTTCTTTGCGTTATTTTTTTATAGTAATATTATATTAATATGAAAATGGAATACGATTTAACTGAACCAGTTAAAGCTTACGAATATTATTTAAAGGACGCTGTCCATGAAACGGCCATTAATTATTTTGATGGTTTAACTAATAAAGCAGGTATTGATATCGACGCTAATCGCTTTACTATTAAAGAATTAAATAAATATCGTAAAAAAGTTAGTGATGCAAAAAAGAAGATTAATGGTAAAAGAGCATTAAAGACTTTTATTATTGTTCTTATCGTTTTGTTTTTTGTGGCCGCTTTAGGTTTTTCTTTATATTTAATTAAAGACTTTATATGGTGGTTTATTTTAATTGCGGTTGGCTGTGTTGGTGCAGCCGTTGGTTTTATTTTTTTAGCAAAACATATTCATAAACAAATCAAAGCTATCGAAGAAGTATTAGCTAAATTAAATCAAAAAGTTGAAGATTTACTCGCTGAAGCAAGAAGCCAACTTACCAAATTAAATGAATCATATGATTGGAATATTCCGGCGAAGATTTTTAGCGAAACTATTCCTTTGATTCAAATGGATCAATATTTCGATAAGAGCAAATTTTATTTCTTACGTAATAAATATGGTTTTAAAGAAAACGAAGAAAACATTTCTTCCTTATTTGTGCAATCTGGTTCTATTTTAGGTAATCCATTTATCTTAGAAAGAAACTTAGTTAGAGAAATTAGAGACCATACTTATTCTGGTCAATTAGTTATTCACTGGACCACTGTTGTGGGATCAGGTAAAAATCGTCATGTTGTTCACCATACGCAAACTCTTGTTGCCTACGTAACTAAGCCACGTCCTGAGTATTTTGAAGAAACTTGGCTCGCCTATGGTAATGAAGCGGCTCCTGCTTTATCGTTCTCTAGAACACCATGTGAAGCTTCTAAATTAGACGATAAGGGGCTTAAGAAATACGTCGCTAATTTTGAAAAAGATATCGAAAACCGTAATAGAGGAAAAATTAAAAATGCTAAACCATTTACCCTTATCGGTAATTCAGACTTTGAGGCATTATTTAACGCCACTAATCGTGATAACGACGTGGAATTCCATTTGCTTTTCACCCCATTAGCACAAAAGAACATGATCAACTTATTAAGATCAAAACAACCGTTTGGGGATGATTTCTCTTTTACCAAAGAAAAACAACTTAACTATGTTAAATGTAATCATATGCAAAAAGCGGATATTGATGGTGATCCAAATCGCTTCAAAAATTATGATTATGATGCAGCAAAAGATTACTTTGTAAAATATATCGATAATTACTTCCGCGATTATTATTTTGAATTCGCCCCACTTTTATCCATTCCTTTATATCAACAACATATGTCGTTTGAAGAAATATTTAAAGGCACATTAAGCGATCCAAATATTACTTCTTTTGAAACAGAAGTGATGGCGAATAAATATGACGCCGATATATTTAAACATGAAGATAGCGAAACTCCTGCGATTTTAAAAAGACAAATTATTCGTAAAAACGGTCAAGATGGCGACTTTGTTAATATTGTCGCTCATTCATATCGCACTGTTGCTCACGTCGAATATGTTTCTAAATTAGGTGGGGACGGCCGTTTACATTCAATTCCTGTCACGTGGTATGAATATATTCCGCTTGTTAAATTAACGCCTATCGCTGTACAAACATGTCGCATTAGTGAGCGTCAATTCCGTTATAACATTCAAAATGATGCCTTGCGCGAATTCTTATCGCGCCTGAGCGAGAAGGGTGTTATAATCTACCAAAGAGGTTTACTCTCATTCTTGATAAGAAGCGATTTGCCTTCTTATGACACTAATGAGTTAAATAGTTTCTTACAAAAGGACATTTAGGAGGAAAACAATATGGCTAATGAATTAGATGAATTAACTGGTCCAGTAAGTGAAAAGGGTAATGATGTAAATGTCATTCATAAACAAATTCCTATCACCGTTGGCGTTGGTTCCAAAATCTTTGAAGTTATTTTATGGGTACCATTTATTATTCCAGGAGCCATTTTCTTAGGCATGAAAATCAAAGCGGAAAACTATTTATTCCGTTTACAACAAAAGATTCAACACGATGCTTCTCAAATCGATAACTATCTTGAACAAAGAGTTACCATTTTGGAAAACGTTGCCGCTTTAATTAATAAGGCTGTAAAACTTGATCAAGAAACATTTGCTGCTATCGCTCAAGCTCGTGGTGGCGCGAATTCTTCTTTAAATGATAAAGCTGCAGCTTTGGAAAATGTTAACGCCAAGATTAACGTCGCAATGGAAGCTTATCCAGAACTCAAAGCTCACCAAGAAATCGCTATGGCTATGCAACAAAATAGCTACTTACAAAAAGAAATTACCGCTGCTAGAGAAGTTTATAACGATTCTATTCTTGAATGGAATGGTCTAGTTGGTCGTTGGCCAACATATAAGATTGTGGCGGCTAAAAAAGGCTATACAACACGTATTCCGTTTGCGACAAGCTCAGAAATCAAACAAAGAGCAAGAGAAGTTTTCTTCTAATCGCTCATTAACAAATAAAGACAAACTCCCTTGTGGAGTTTTCTTTTATATTTATTTATAATGAATATAAGATATGGCAAAGAAAAAGAATTATAAAAAGACCGTTAGAAAAGTGGCTAAAGCCGCGAGTAAGATGCCAACCGGCGCTCTTATCGCGATTATTGTGGTAGTTATTTTAGTAATTGGTATTGGTGCTGCTTTTGTTTTATTAAAGCCTGATTTAATTAAGAATCTTATCAACCCAGAAACTTCGCAAAACGTTAATAGTTCTTCTGAAGAAAATAAACGTTCTTCTAGACCCACTACTTCATATGCTCCAGGAGAAGTTGCTCCTATCGATATTAATTTCTTAGAACTTGGCAATAAATATACTGGTGATTCTACTTTTA
>Ga0247610_10005349_pt1 | contig 13524 bp, 11 predicted proteins | sample 174DNAGHGhighgp2_FD_193483 | JGI IMG/M metagenome (GOLD analysis project Ga0247610, IMG submission 193483) | Sheep rumen microbial communities from Palmerston North, Manawatu-Wanganui, New Zealand - 1742 DNA GHGhigh gp2 | ecosystem: Host-associated > Mammals > Digestive system > Stomach > Rumen...
GAGATAACGACATATACTCCGCATACATTCCGAAAGAAAGTCTCTATCGTGTTACCTTTACTCCGACCAATCAGGTAAATGTGGGTGAATCTGATCATGGAGAAGGTTATACCAATTTCTATGGCACCAATGTTGTTTGGAATGCCGCTGCTTTCGATGCAAAAAAGCCCCTTTATGTTCCCACAACGACAGTGGGCGAAACATTAAATGATTGTTCATACTACTATGGTGGTGCCTGGATAGAATATCCTACCTATACTCGCAGTGTGACCGAAGGAAACTGGGGAACTATCTGCTTGCCTTTCGATTTTACTGTTGAAAATGCCGATATTTATACCATCTCCACTAAAGTTTTGGATGGTAGCGGAAATTTAAAGGCTATTAATCTTTCTGGAGTGGCAAGCCCTAAGGCAGGAAAGCCATATATTTTCCAGGCAACAGCTACAGGAACGCTCACCGCTACATATTCTGGTGCTTATGATGGTACAGCTGCAGCAGCTAACGGTATGCAGGGTAATCTCTCTGCAGATGCAATTGCTGTGCCCAATGACGGAACAAAATATGTGATTCAAGGCAATAAGGTAAGGAAAGTTGTTTCAGGCGGCGATGGTGTTACCTGCGGTCAATATAGAGCTTATATCACGCTTGATGAAATTGGCGAAGCAACTTCACGTAGCGCATTCTTTATTGGCTCAGAGTACGATGACGAGGCCACCGCTATTGAGAATCTCATCCCAGCCCTCAATGAAGGCGTAGTCTACGACCTGCAGGGTCGCAAGGTGATGAATCCTGCCAAGGGTCTCTACATCGTGAATGGCAAAAAGGTCATTAAGTAAGAATTAATGAGTAATTCGTGATAATTCGTGTTTATAAATAAAAGGAGAACAAAGTTATGAAAAAGCAATATATTGAACCCACTGTTTTAGTGGTGAATGTTAAGATTGAGAATCTCATGCTGGAAGCCAGCGGCGAGACAAATACGGGTGAAGCCCAAAGCCGTCAGAGCAGCAACTGGGAAGACGAATAAACGACATATCCGAGTTGTGAAACTCTGATTTTCTAGTTAGTTTAGACTTTTCGTCTGGCCTTTGCCGACTGAAAAGAAACTAATCTTTATAAAAAATGATCACAGGGAGCGGCAGGCCGTGAGGCTCGCCGCTCCTATTTTAATAAAAAAAACACACCGGTACACAAAATTGTGGTCCACAAACTTGTGTACCACTGATTTCGTTATTATTTGCACCCGAATAAAAGTTCGTGTCGTTGTACATCATATTTGATGTATTAGAAACGAATTTCCATAATTACACACAATATATGATGCAGAAGAATTCATGGAAGCAGGTCCATGATTCCCTATAACAAATCGAGGAATTCTTTTAGCTTCAAAACCAACAGTTTCGGAAAATCAATGCCCTTTAGGACATCATAATGCTTGTCTTCCGAAACAATAAAAGTAGCGTTGGCAGCAAAGGCACAGTCCACAAATTTATCATCATCATGGTCTTCTTCAATTAAGCGAAGACTAAAATATGGGTTAACCAATTCTAGGTATTCGCTCTCTAACAGCAGATGAATGACATTTGCGGCTACTTCAACAGACATCTTCTGAGTGATGATTTCAGCATATTCTTCTAAGATATCCGTTGACACACACAAAATGTACTTGCCTGCTTGGAGTCCTTTCCAAACAGGATAATACTGCCCACGTCTTGACAAAGAGGCAATGAGGCAGTTTGTGTCGAGTACAATCTTTCTCTTTTCAGGCATGCTTATACGGTGTACGAAGATGTTCGTGCAAAACGGCCTCGTTTTTCTCGTTATCCCACTTGCCCTCTTCCCATAGACGATCCATCTCATCATCAACACGACGGGCATAGTAGTCACAAATCACCTGGCGGAGCTCATTCACCTCCTCCACGCTCTTCATAGACCCTAGCAGTCTGAGAATACTCATTTGTGCTTCATTCAATACCGTTGCTTCCATTATTGGCAATTCTTTAGATCACGCTGCAAAGGTAGTGCAAACCGAGCGAAAAACCAAAAGAAATTAGAAATTTATTTTGTTTTTCCGAGGTGCAGCCTACCTTCGACCGCAGGTCAAAGGTACGAATAAGCGAGCAGAAAACCAAATTTTATTTGAGATTTCTCGAGCGAAAGTACCTTCGACCGTAGGTCAGAGGTACGAATAAGTGAGAACAAAACAAAAAACAAACAACATCATGACTCCTTTTGCTACGCAACATGACACCGCTTCCATCGCAAGCTGCGTCACCCTCTAAAAAATTCTCGAGAGAATTTTGTCCAAGATGACGCTCCTTGGTCAGCAAAGTGACGCACTTTGCATGGAATTCTCTCGAGAATTTTTCACAAGGTGCGTCACCTTGCGCTCCAAACCGCGTCACTTTGCGCTCCAAACCCAGCCATTTCGTGTTACTTTCCGTGCTATGAACTACATTGCTACCACATTTCCTGTTTCTACCACCGCTCTATAATCCACTTATATCCAACAATTTGTTTTTCCTACATCCCCACTTTTTTCATCTTTTCTTTTGTTTATTCCGAAAATCTTTGTATTTTTGCAGGCGACTCCGATAGTCCGCAAGGGCGAGATGAGTCAGAACTTTTGTGGAAAAGGACGTTTACGAACGTTATCTTCGGTCACTGAATCTCGCAAATTCAAAAGCCAAGAAGATATCGCAACCGAAGCGTCCACTTTGGGTGTATTGTACTCTGTCCGTTCTAACACGGCAGTATCAATATCTCGGCGTGGGCTATCGAGTTGCTTATCCTTGGCGAGGCAATGCGAGAGCCCAGTGACGGGATAGGCGAAGTAGAGCACCCACGTCTTTTGCGTTTTATTACTAACCACGCAATTTTTGAGAACGGCCAAATCAGGGAGACTATAGGCACAAAACATTATTGTTATGTGGTCAGATCGAAGACAATTGGTGAATGATTTTAAATTCAAGCAGATGCTAAGTGATTATCTAGTTGACAAGACTTGTTATAGTAAGAAACAACCTACTCTATTGAAGAAACTAAAATTTTTCTACTCAGCTACTACTGAATCAAATGAAAAGTATTGTGATTGGCTATGTTCAGTTGAAAATAATCTTAACATTAAGAAAGGGGAGGTTCGTCATCTTGCGGACATTCTTTATGTTGAAGCATATAGGAATATCCATGATATGATGATTACTGAAACTTCAATATCTAATGAAAATCTTGCCAAGTGCAAACTGGTATTGAATAATTGGTTTGCAAAATTAGACAAAGATAATACAGATAGACATTATGCGCTGAACCAAGGAAAAGAAATAAACGAGACGGTTATCCGTTATTGCCTTGAACGAGTATATTATATGTGTTCTCAAGATAAGGTATCTGACAGCCAATATTATCTATTGGCTGAAAAAGTGTTAGATTATATCATTTGTGATGCTGATGAGTCTTTTCTTAAAGAAATAATGAATTCAGATGAAATCTTTACGCTGTTTGAAAGGTTAGACAGAAGCATACTTATCGAGAGCCTTTTATCTCAGAGAATGAAAGTAATAAAAGCAAATGCTATCTTATCCAAATAAACAACCTAATTCCTCATCCATATTATTTATTATTCTAACGAATGTCAAGTTTATGAAACGATTTTATCAATCATTTTTTGTAACCATGTTTGCGCTTTTGACAAGCACAAACCTGTTTGCTTTCGACTGCGAGGTTGACGGCATTTACTACAACAGATTGTCTACTGATGAGCTCGAAGTCACCTATGGAACAAATAAATATACGGGCGATGTTGTAATACCCCGAACAGTAACATATAGAAATGCAGTATTAAATGTTACACAAATAGGAGAGAGTGCGTTCGCGTATTGTACAAATTTGACACAATTAGAGTTGCCAGACGAAGTGACCGTTATTAATGGAAGAGCGTTCAATGGATGTGAAAAACTCACTCATTTAAACTTACCTAATAAATTAAGCAGTATTGGAGATTATGCTTTTATGAATTGTGCTGCGCTAACAGAAGTATCCATACCCAAAAGCGTAAATAAAATTGGCAGGAACGCATACATGGGCTGTACAGGTTTACAGAAAGTGATTATTAATGATATTCCTGCTTGGTGCAGTATCAATTTTGCGTCAGCAGAAAGTAATCCATTATACTACGCAAAGCACTTTTATCGCGACGAAAATACAGAGTGTAAAATGCTCTTTTTTGATGATAATATACAAAATATAGGCAATTATGCTTTTTATAATGCAGAAGACCTTTTAGCGATTTATATTGATAACATGACTCCTCCAACAATAGGAGCCAATACATTTAGCAATACCTGTTATAAGTGGACATTTATTTGTGTTGGTAAGGGTATGAAAGAAACCCTCTTACAGACAGATCATTGGAAAAACTTCATGTCTATAACTGAGACGGGGTATTATCCAATAGTCAATGGAATACGTTATTTCATTAAATCTAAAAAAGATGTCCGAGTGGTAGCGCTTGAGAATAGAGAAAAATACTCAGGCGACATCGTGATACCAGAGTCCATTACTGATCTCGGATATGACCTGAGAATAACATCTATTGAAAATGATGCTTTCTGGGGATGCACTGGCCTTACCTCCATTACCATCCCCAACAGCGTGACGAATATTGGTGATAATGCTTTCTCTGTTTGCTCTGGCCTTACCTCTGTCACCATCCCCAACAGTGTGACGAGTATTGGTCGTAGTGCTTTCTCTGGATGCTCTGGCCTAACCTCCGTCACCATCCCCAACAGTGTGACGAGTATTGGTCGTAGTGTTTTCTCTGGATGCTCTGGCCTAACCTCCATCACCATCCCCAACAGCGTGACGAGCATTGGCGAACATGCTTTTAGGGGCTGCTCTAGCCTTACCTCCATCACCATCCCCAACGGCGTGACGAGTATTGGTAATTATGCTTTCTATGATTGCTCTAAGCTGACCTCCATCACCATCCCCAACGGCGTGACGAGTATTGGCGAAGATGCTTTCTATGATTGCTCTAAGCTGACCTCCATCACCATCCCCAACAGCGTGACGAGTATTGGAGGTGGTGCTTTCTCATATTGTTCTGGCCTTGCCTCTATAAAGGTAGAAGCAGGAAATACAAATTATGATTCACGAGACAATTGTAATGCCATTATTGAAACAGCAAGCAACACGTTGGTGTCTGGATGCAAAAACACCGTCATCCCCAACAGCGTGACAAGTATTGGCAATAATGCTTTCTTTCACTGCTCTAGGCTTACCTCTGTCACCATCCCCAACAGCGTGACGAGTATTGGCAATGGGGCTTTCTATGAATGCTTTTCCCTTACCTATATTGTCATTCCAAACAGTGTGACAAGTATTGGCAATAGGGCTTTCTGTAGTTGCTATTACCTTACCTCCGTCACAGTCTTAAATCCTACTCCTATTGCTATTAACCAAGATACATTTAGCCTAACGGATGCTTTATTATACGTGCCTATTGGGAGCAAGAAGGCCTATGAGGCTGCTGACTATTGGAAGGATTTCAAGGAAATCATAGAAATAGACGTAACGGGCATTGATCAGCTAATGAGTAACGAAAAGAATAATGCCAAGATATTCACCCTTGACGGCAAAAGAATCGACAAGCCTCAGAAAGGCATCAATATCATTGGTGGCAAAAAAGTCGTGGTTAAGTGAGTGAAGAACGATGCTTGCATCAGTTCTTCCGAACGTGAACGACTTCGAGCGCAGCTCAAAGTCATGGTGAAGTAATTAGCGACTACAGAACTCTGATCCATTCTGATGATAAATCATGCGGACTGAAGTCACGATGCTTCAGTCCGCAGTTTTATATATAGTAAGCGTGATTTCCGAATTTCTCAGAAGACACCTACCCAGCCGAATCTGCGAACCAATTCACGCAGCAGACTGCGATCTCGAATAGGAATGGTGATAGCAACAGTCTCTTTATCCTTACTATCACTTGCAGGATTAGCATATTCCAGCTCATACTGCGTCTGAGCAGCCAACAGCACTTTTGCAGGCAGACCAATAGCCGACTCTATCTTTACGGCCAAGTCTGTAGTAAGCGCACGCTTGCCGTTCAGTACCTCACTCAGATGCGAAGCCTGAACACCAACCATCTTGGCGAAATCCTTCTGACTGATTCCGCGTTCCTCCAGTTCTGGCTTTATCATCATACCAGGATGCACAGCCATGAAGGGTGCAGGGTTCTCATTTCTTGTTGCCATAATGTGTATCGTCTAAACTTAAAACCGTTATACTTATTCCACCGTCAAATTCTCTGAAGAGAATGCGCTCCACCATTCCGTTGACCACTCGGATGGAACTCAAACCATTGGTTCCAGCCAGCTGTTCGTAATGAAGGAACGAGATTGCTCGCAGGTCGCTTGCCACATCAACCATTCGCATGTAGTTGTATGCTGTGGCGAGCGCCTTCATGAACTTCGCATTACGGGTGTATTTCTTATATTTGCTATTACGCCCCGTTGTAATCAGTTCTTCCAAGTCCGTGTCTTCAAAGACTATTTTCATCTTCTATGTCGTAATTTTTCTGCAAATATAAAGTATAATTCCCAAAAACGGGAACATTCTGCCAAATAATTATCACTTTTTAACTTAACAAGCTCATTATTCCCAGTATGCACTACCCTTTATTCCTCGAGACAAACAAAAAACTGCCATTTTATTTGGTGGTTCAAATAAAGTTCGTACCTTTGTCAGCAGAAAACTATTACTTATGCGCTCGGCAGTCATCGGAATCATTGTGAGCCTGCTGCTATTGGTAGGCTGTACGCAACCGGAACGGCGGCAGCTGCCCGTGGAGGGCAACGCCGTCTATTACTGGCGTACTGACTTCAGACTCGACTCCACAGAGCTGGCGTTCCTCAACGACTATCACGTCAAGCGACTCTACTGCCGCTATTTCGACGTGGTGGGCAACCGTCCCGAGGGTCCCATGCCCAACGCCACCGTCACGTTCTCGTCGCCTGTACCTGCAGGTATCGAGATGGTGCCAACGGTCTTCATCACCGAGGACTGCATGCACCGTCCCTGCGACTCGCTGGCGCGGCTCATCGTGGACCGCATCCTGCAGATGAACGAGACCCACGACATCATGGGTGTCAAGGAGATACAGATAGACTGCGACTTCACGGCACGTAGCCGCAAGACCTACTACCGCTTCTTGGAACAGGTCCGTAGCGAGGCCAAGAAACACCAGTTGGCACTCTCCACCACCATCCGCCTGCACCAGCTGTCGATGCCCGAGCCGCCTGCCGACTATGGGGTGCTGATGCTCTACAACACGGGCGACCCCCAGCACGCGGACACGCGCAACCCTATTCTCGACATCAGCGACGTGAAACCCTATGTGCGCTATCTGAAGGACTATCCCCTGCCCCTGGGTGCCGCCTACCCCGTCTTCCTCTGGCAACGCGACATCCACGGCGTACACCTGCATCATCAGGCCGACATGAAAGATATCATCGCTGTGAAACAGGCCGTAGAACAGGAACGCGACGACCTGAAGCAGCTGATCATTACCTATCACCTGTCAACAGAAAACATTCATCGTTATACACCCAACGACTATGAAAAGATCTATCATCACTAACCTGCTGCTGATGGCAGCAGTCAGCGTGCTGGCCTGCGGCTACAGCGGCACACACAACTACTACATCTTCAAAGTGTTTCCTGCCGAGGGCTTCAAGGCCCACGTCAACCAGCTGACGCTGCAGAACTGGAAGGTCTATACCGACGGCGCCATCGATGGCTGGTATGATGCCGAAACCGTCAGGGAGGCGGCACGCAAGAAGGGCGACCAGCTGATGCTCAGCTATGTGGACCAGTTGGACCGTTACCTGGACTGCGCCAGCAATGCCCAGTGCACGTGGAACTACCCCACCAAGGAAGAGCTGGCTGCCGACCGTCGCACGCTGCTCTCTGTCAGGAACTATGCTCAGACCAAGCTCACCTCGCGTCTGCGCAGTCAGCATGCGCTGCTCTTCATGCGCTGCAACATGATGCTGGGTCTGCACGATGAGAACGTCACCTTCTGGGAACAGACGGCCAACCGCTACATCGAGACCGTCTATAAGGAGATGATGTATAACATCTACGCTGGCGCCCTGCTCAAGACGGGACGCACGGAGGATGGCTGCCGCATCTTTGCCGAACAGGGCGATAAGGAGAGTCTCTACACCGTTTACTACGAGAAGCGCTCGCTGGACGGCATACGCCGCGAGTACCAGCAGAACCCCAACTCGCCCGTGCTGCCCTTCCTCATCGAGGACTTTGCCAACAACGCTCAGGAGGCCTACGATGCCACGCACTACGGCTCGCTGGGCGGCAAACTCTTCATCCGCGACATCCAACAGGCTGAGAGCCGACAGATGTGCGCCTTTGCACGTCAGGTCATCAGCGAGGGAAAGACGGAGAATCCTGCCCTCTGGAAGTCTCTCGAGGCGTGGCTGCTCTATCTGCTGGGCGACCGCCAGCAGGCTGTCAACAGCATCGAGGAGGCCAAGACGCTGGGCGGCTCACAGGTGGTCTGCGACAATGCCCGTGTGCTGAGTCTCTACATCTGGGCCGACCAGGCGCCCATCAACGATGCCTACTACGCCCGTCTCTCCGACGAGCTGCAGTGGGTAGAGGATCAGGCCGACGCCCTTCGCAAGGTTGAGGACGGTGGCAACGACTCCTACGAGAACTACTACACCCGCGTCTATGAGCGACTGGTCCACATGGTGCTGATGGATAAGTTCGACAAGGCTGGACAAAGCGAGATAGCTACTGCCCTGATGGGCGTCTTCGACGAGCAGCCCAAGCAGTTCCACATGAAGCTTCATGGTACCACCGACCGCATAGAGCGTGAGTACGAGACATGGAACCCCGACTACTGCGGCTGCTTCTTCGTGCGTCTCGACACCATCAGCGCACAGCAGTCAGAGGCTTACCTCGTCTATACGCAGAAGGGTGGCAAGCAGACGCCCCTCGACAAGTGGCTGTCCAAGCGCATACGCCACGATGATGAGTACTTCCACGAGGTGGTAGGCACCAAGTATCTGCGCGAGGGCCGTTGGGACAAGGCCATCAGTCATCTGGAACAGGTGTCCCTGGCCTTCATCAACGACATGAACATCGCCCCCTATATGGCTCACCGCAGCTATACCCACGAGCCCTGGGTCAAGCGTCAGCGACTGGGCAGCTACGAGGAGGAGCCGCGCGATATGGCTGTCACCACTTCACAGAAGCTGGAGTTTGCACGCGAGATGCAGGCGCTGGAGAAAGCCTTCAAGAAAGAGAAGAAGAACCGCGCACAGATGGCCTACGACCTTGCGCTGCGCTATTACCAGGCATCCTTCGCAGGCGACTGCTGGTACATCACGCACTACGGCACAGGCGTCTATGACTACCTGCGTCCAGGTGAGATGGACATGATCAAACGCGCTGGCGACCTGCTGGAGATTGCTGCCACCAGCAAGGACTTCCTGCTGAAGGAGAAGGCGCTCTATGCTGCCGCCTTCATCCCCACCGACCAGTGGCTCACGGTAGAGTGGAACGAGTCGGCAGAGGACTTCCTGCCTGTCGTCCATCGTCAGTCACAACAGTACACCGCCCTGCGCCGCCTGGTTGACTTCTACGCAGCCAACACCGCGGAGCTCAGTCCCTACGTCTCCAACTGCGACGTCATCAAGGAGTTCAGGAAGCTCGATTATTAACTTCGTTAACTTCTAAGCGAAGCGATAACTTCGTTAACTTCTAAGCAAAGCGATAACTTCGTTAACTTCTAAGCGGAGCGATAACTTCGTTAACTTCTCTTTAATAGATGAAGGGGCTCCTTCGGCGCCATCACATTATGCACCTTCTCAGCATAGGCGCCAATCTTGACAGAGGCAGTAGTACGGATATCGCGACTGGAAGCGCCTACACGGAAGGTGTAGGTGCCTGCCTCAGCAAGCCACTGTGAGCCAGCCTCATCAAACGAGGCAAGGTCACGCTTCGCTATCTGCATCGTCAGCGTCTGACTCTCGCCAGGCTGCAGGGTGCGGGTCTTGGCAAAGGCCTTCAGCTCCTGTGCGGGCTTCTCGATGGTGCCCTTGGGAGCGCTGACATAGACCTGCGCCACCTCCTTGCCGGCAACGCTACCTGTATTCTTCACGGTGACAGACACTTCCACGCAGTCGTCTTTCATCTTTAATCTTTCATCTTTCATTTCGAAAGTGGTGTAGCTCAGACCGTAGCCGAAGGGATAGGCCACCTCACGCTGGAAGGTATCGAAGTAGCGGTAGCCCACGTAGATATCTTCCTCGTGGTTGGTATAGTCCTCGTTGGGAATACCGGCACCCCACCCCTTCATCTCACGGTAGGAGTACATGTCCAGATCCTGTGGGAAGTTCTTCGTCGAAGGATGGTCTGTAGCAGCAATGGGCCACGTCATCGTCAGCTTACCGCTGGGGTTTGTCTTTCCTGTCAGTACGTCGGCCACGCTGTTGCCACCCTCCTCGCCTGGTTGCCAGGCACACAGGATGGCATCCACACGGTCACGCCACGAGGCTGTCTCCATCACGCTGCCGCTGTTGATAATCACAATCACGGGCTTGCCCTCGGCATGGAACTGGTCGCTCACACGGAAGATCATGTCCTGCTCCATCTGCGAGAGGTTGAACTCGCCGTCAATCCTGCGGTCTATGCCCTCACCGGCCTGACGACCGATGGTCACAATGGCAGCATCGGCCTCCTTCACCTCATGCTGCACGCAACGTTCCGATATCTCTATCTCGTCCAGCTTGGGCTGTCCCTGATCCAGGAACCACATCATGGGGTTCTTGTCGGCCTTCAACTTGGCTCTGGCGTATTTCACGTAGCTCTGGTAGATCTCGGTCAACAGGGGGGTCGTGCTCACACCCACGTTCTTCAGACCTGTCACCATATCCACCACATAGGGCACGTTGACACAGCCCGATCCCAGTCCGCCTGAGAAGAAGTCCTAGCTGTTGACGCCAAACAGCGCCACCGTATAGCCTCTCCCCCCGCCCTCTCCAAGTAGAGAGGGAGCCTCGGAATCCCCCCTCTTTTTGGAGGGGGTTAGGGGGAGGCATCCGTTGTTTTTCAGCAGCACCATACCCTCTGTTGACGACTGGCGCGTGATCTCGGCATGTGCCTTCAGGTCGGGCTTGTTCGTGAACGGATAACCCTTGAAGCGTGGGGTCTTCACAATGTATTCCAGCATATTGCGCACATTGCGGTCCACCTCCTTGATGTCCAGACGGCCCGCCTGCACGTCATCTATGATATCCTTGACCTGAGCCGGATAGCCAGGCATCATCAGGTCGTTGCCTGCCTCCACCTCCTGTCTCACGGGCAGGTCTCCACGCTTGTTTATCCAGTCGGTCATCACAATGCCGTTGAAGCCCCACTCATCGCGCAGAATCGTGGTCAACAGGTCCTTGTGACCCTGGGCATACGTGCCGTTCACCTTATTATAAGAAGACATCACCGTCCAGGGGTCGCTCTGACGAACGGCTATCTCGAAGCCCTTCAGGTAGAGCTCGCGCAGGGCACGCTGACTCACGCGCTCGTCCACCTTCGTACGGGCCGTCTCCTGCGAGTTCACGGCATAATGCTTGATGCTCACGCCCACACCCTGACTCTGGATACCCTTCGTCACGGCAGCACCTATCATACCCGTCACCACGGGGTCTTCCGAGTAGTATTCGAAGTTACGTCCACACAGCGGACTGCGGTGCAGGTTCAAACCAGGACCCAGGATCACGTCACAGCCATACTCCAGCGTCTCGTTGCCGATGGCCTGTCCCACCTGTTCCACCAGCTCCGTGTTCCATGTCGAGGCCAGACAGGTGCCTACAGGGAAGCCTGTGGCGTAGTACGTCTGACTGTCCCCCTTACGCTTGGCGTCAATGTGAACGCCCGCAGGACCGTCACAGAGCACCGTGGCGGGGATGCCCAGACGGGGTATGGCCACCGTGATGCCGGCAGCACCTGCCACCAGCTTCTCCTGGTGTCCCATCATGGCGCCCGAGCCCACGAATCCGGCGTTGCCGCCGCCCACGAGCAGTTGGGCTTTCTCTTCCAGGGTCATCGCTTTCAGGACCTCGTCGATGTTGTCTTCACGCAGCTGAATCTGCGCTGTCATTGTTGTCGCTAAGAGTATGGCCGTCAGGCCAGTGATGGTTAATCTTTTCATCATCTTAAGCTTGTATTGGTAATTTGGATGCAAAAATACACTTTATTTTGAGATTATCGTGCAATTTTTCGTCTTTTTTCTGAGTTGTTCCGAAAAGATTTGTTATTTTTGCAGCCAAATCTAAAAAATTTCTTTGTACGCCTATGCAATCACTCACTAAGAAAATCAATGTCTATGAAGAAGCCAGCCGCTGTCTGCTGTGTCACGATGCGCCCTGCACGAAGGCCTGTAAGACGGGCGACCCAGCCCGCGCCATCCGCGCCATCCGCTTCGACAACCACAAGCCTGCCCTGCGATGGGTGAAGGACTGCAGCGATGCCGACCTGGAAAGGGCTGAGCAGGCCTGCATCCACTACAACTGGCCCATCCGCATCAAGGAGGTGGTACACAACATCAGTCAGGACGATGTGGACGACAGCCACTACCCCCCGCTCAACATCTCCTTCTGCGGCATCGCCTGCGAGAACCCGTTCTTCCTGGCATCGTCGGCGGTCTGCACCAACTACGAGATGGTGGCACGTGCCTTCGAGGCTGGTTGGGCTGGCGTCTTCTACAAGACCATCTGCATGCAGGAGATCAAGGAGGTGTCGCCCCGCTTCGATGCGATGCACAACAACGCCAACCACGGTGACTTCTACGGCTTCCGCAACATGGAGCAGTTGAGCGAGAACCCTGTGGAGATGGACTTCGACATCCTGCACCGTCTGAAGGTGAACTACCCCACGAAGGTGATCGTAGCCTCGATCATGGGACAGACCGAAGAGCAGTGGGTGGCCCTTGCCAAGATGGCTGAGGAGGCCGGCTGCGATGCTGTGGAGCTGAACTTCTCGTGTCCGCAGATGAAGCACGAGGGCATGGGTAGCGACGTGGGACAGAGTACCGAACTGGTCAGGACGTTTACTGCCTGCGTGAAGAAGAGTGTGAAGATTCCTGTCATCCCCAAGATGACACCCAACATCACCCATATTGCCGAACCTGCAGCTGCCTGCGTGGAGTCTGGTGCCGACGCTATCTCGGCTATCAACACCATCAAGTCGGTAACGATGGATGTCGATGCGGAGGTGGCCGGCCAGCGCACCGTCTCGGGCTATTCGGGCCGTGCCGTACGCCCCATCGCCCTGCGACATATCCTCGAATTGGCACAGATGCCCGAGAAGGTAGAACTCAGCGGCATCGGCGGCATCGAGACATGGCGCGACGCCCTGGAGTTCATCCAACTGGGATGCAGCAACGTACAGGTGTGCACAGCCGTCATGCAGTATGGCTATCGTATCATCGACGACCTGGTGCTG
>Ga0247610_10005350_pt1 | contig 13523 bp, 12 predicted proteins | sample 174DNAGHGhighgp2_FD_193483 | JGI IMG/M metagenome (GOLD analysis project Ga0247610, IMG submission 193483) | Sheep rumen microbial communities from Palmerston North, Manawatu-Wanganui, New Zealand - 1742 DNA GHGhigh gp2 | ecosystem: Host-associated > Mammals > Digestive system > Stomach > Rumen...
AGACCGCTGCACAAATGAACTACGAATACAACGGTTCCACAAGCCAAGGCCGCAGCTATATAGCCGTAGTAATCCCCGGAGGCGCGATGACAGACACCATCGAAGGCAATCTGGTTGCTTTGCGACCCTACATGCCCGGAGACACTCTGACCTATTACTTCGGCGCCTGTTGGAGTGAGTGGGCGAACGGAGAAGAAACGTTCCCGACTGACAAAGACTGGTTCGATTCAATACATTTGTAAATCTATATGCTATGACATACTTGATTATCCGATTGGCTACATTGGGAAACGTAGCAATGACTGTTCCCATTATTGCTTCCGTGAGCCGTCGCTATCCGAATGACCGGTTTGTCGTAGCGAGCAAAAAGAATTTAGAAGCCATGTTTGCCACCATGCCGAATGTGGAGTTCAGAGAAGTGGACAACCATTTGGACTGGAAAGGAGTGGTAAGACTATGGAAGTCGTTACGCGACGAAGTGGATGCCGTCATCGACCTGCAAAACGTGCTTCGCACGCGTGTGCTGGATGTACTCATGCGTTGGAGCGGCAAACATGTTACAAGAGTACACTACGGACGTATCCGCAAGCACATGATTACGTTCTGGGGTATCGGAAAAAATCATCCACTACCAACTGAGTTTGAACGTTACCGTGATACGTTTGCGCGTGCAGGCCTGACCAGTGATGAGTCGTTTGTGAGTCTGGCCGTAAAAACGACAACCGCCAAGTGTGTAAAGGAGACATTCGGTGAGAAAGAAGGTCGCTGGATAGGACTTGCCCCTTTTGCCAAATCGAAGTCGAACATGCTCCCTTACCGCGTTACAAAGGACATCATCGAACAGTTAACCAAAGACGAGCAAACCCGCGTTTTTCTCTTCGGAGCGGGAAACATAGAATGTGAAATGTTGCGCCTTTGGGCAAGTGTTTTCCCACGGACTATCAGTGTAGCCGGACGCCTGAAATTAGAAGAGGAACTGGAATTGATGCGTATGCTTGACGTCATGATTTGCATGGACAGCGCGAACCAGCATTTATCCAGTCTGGTGGGATTGAGAGCCATCAGTGTCTGGTGTGCAACGCATCCAATGATTGGGTTTGGAGGATGGAAACAACGCAGCGAGGATACCATCCAACGACATGATTTACGTTGCCGTCCGTGTACTTGTCACGGAACCAACCATTGCCGGTACAGGAACTACGCCTGCCGGCAAATAGAAGCAGAAACAATAGTAAAACAAATATGAGCAAAGTTATTTCATTAGCAAACCAAAAAGGAGGCGTCGGGAAGACAACCTCCGCTATCAATTTAGCCGCCGCGCTTGCCAAATTAGGCAAACGTGTGCTACTCATCGATGCTGACCCGCAAGCCAATTCGTCATCCGGGTTAGGTATCGAAATACGCGAGTTAACCAATACGATTTACGAATGTCTGATCAACGGAATAGATCCACATACAGCCATTGTAGAGACGAGCATGAAAAATCTAAGCCTTATGCCAAGTCATATCGACTTGGTCGGCGCTGAAATAGAAATGCTGAACATGGAACACCGCGAACAATTATTAAAAAACATCATTGCTCCAATCCGTGAGGAATATGATTTTATCCTGATAGACTGCAGCCCGTCATTAGGCCTGATCACTATCAATGCGTTGACAGCCAGCGATAGTGTAATCATCCCTGTTCAGTGTGAGTTTTTTGCGCTGGAAGGAATTGCCAAACTGCTGAACACCATCAAGATTATCAAATCCAAGCTAAACCCGGAACTAATGATAGAAGGATTCCTACTGACGATGTACGATAACCGCTTACGTTTGAGTAATCAGGTGTACGAAGAAGTAAAACGTCATTTCGGCGATTTGGTTTTCAATACCGTGATTGCACGCAATGTACGTTTGAGCGAGGCTCCCTCACACGGCGTATCCGTATTGGAGTACGACCCACATTCTAAAGAAGCACAAAACTATACATCTTTGGCACGAGAAGTAATTGTTAGAACCAAAAGACGATAAAGATGAAAAGAACAGGATTAGGACGAGGTTTGGACGCACTGATAGACACCTCGCATGTTGATACCAACGGCGGCAGTTCGATTTCGGAGATAGAATTGAGCGCCATTGTTGCTAACCCGGACCAACCACGCAGAACATTTGACGAGGACGCCATGCAGGAACTCGCCGACTCCATTAAGGAGCATGGCGTCATTTCACCCATTACGCTCCGCGATAACGGAAACGGCACCTACATGATTATCGCAGGTGAACGGCGTTTTAGAGCCAGTAAGTTAGCAGGGCTGGAGCGCATACCCGCATATATCCGAACAGCCAAAGACGAGCAGGTCATGGAATGGGCTCTTATTGAGAACATTCAGCGTGAGGATTTGGATGCGATAGAGATCGCACTCGCCTACCAACGCTTGATGGACGACTACAATCTCACACAGGAACGCATGTCCGAGCGTATCGGCAAAAAACGCGCTACGGTAGCCAACTATCTGAGACTGCTAAAACTGCCTGCCGAGATTCAAGTGGGTATCAAAGAAAAGAAAATTGACATGGGCCACGCTCGTGCCATCCTCGGATGTCCCTCCACAGAGAGACAGTTATCCCTGTACCAACGTATTCTGAAGGAAGGGCTCTCCGTACGCAAAGTGGAAGAATTGGCACAAGAGAGCAAAAAAGATGAGAAGCCAAAAACTCAAGGGAATAGTAATCCATATGCTGAGCTAGCCAAGAAGATAAGCTTTGATACCGGACTGAAAGTGACCATACAGAACGGGAAAGTAACGATTACTTTTCACAACGAAGAAGAATTGAACCACATTATCTCCCGAATCGCTTGAAACGCTGGTTATCCATAGTGTTCCTAGTGCTTCCGTTGGCGATATACGCTCAACAGGATAGTATTTCCATCCGCAAACCGGACGCAGGAAAGGCTGTTTGGTTGGGAGCCATTATTCCCGGAGGCGGACAGATATACAACGGTTCGTATTGGAAACTGCCGATTGTCTATGGAGCGTTTATGGGCTGCGGATACGCAATCAGTTGGACAAACAACCGATGCTCCAATTTCAAGACCGCTTATTTGGATTTATATAATGATGTTCAAGCCGGTACAGTAAGCGAAGATCCGAGCAAAAGTTATATCGCCGTCATCCCCTCCGGTTATGATTTAAGCCGCGTAGGTGGAGCCTCCACATGGATGAACACGCTGAAAAACCAACAGAGTATCTACCGACGATACCGCGACTACTCCATATTAGCAGCTGTAGTGGTGTACGCATTGAGTCTTATTGACGCTTATGTGGATGCGCAGTTATTCGATTATGACATCTCTCCTGACCTCTCATTACGCATCGACCCGCAGATTTATTATGATTTACAGCAACAAAAAAGTGCAGAATTAAAATTAGCTATACAATTTTGAAAAAGAAGTTTTTTATACTATTGGCGTTGTGTGCCGTGATGTGTATACACGCGAAAGAGACTGACGCGGTTTCCGACAAGCAGGAAAATAACCTGCGTATAGACAACATGATACCGGACAGTCTGTCAGCAGACACTATCTCCCTGGAATCTCTGGAACTCATTCCGCTTCAGGCGGCAGACAGTATTACGGTAGAAGACAGCATCGTTGCTATCATTCCGTTTTACAAACAATGGAACGACAGCGATATGACGGATATCGAATGGCGCGCTTTGGACTGGAGTCTGCGATGGTTGGACACGACGGACTGTATCGCGACACATGATACTACCACTCTACCAGACTCCGTCTATAAAGCCCGTTTACAGGCGTTGCCCTGCGTCATCGAACTTCCCTATAACGAGCGCGTGCGCGCGTTTATATTAAGGTACGTTAAGCGTAGCCCGAAACAAGTGGCACGAATGATGCGGATGAGCGAGTACTATTTCCCCATTTTTGAGGAGGCTTTAGGTCGCTACAACCTGCCCTATGAATTGAAATACGTCCCTATTATCGAATCAGCACTGAACCCGTCTGCCCGCTCACATGCTGGAGCGGCAGGGCTTTGGCAGTTCATGCCAAGTACCGCCAAATTGTTCGGACTCGAAGTTAATTCATTAGTGGATGAGCGAATGGACCCCATCAAAGCTACCGAAGCTGCATGCCGGTTCCTTAAAAGCATGTACACTATCTACCGGGACTGGAATCTGGTTATTGCTGCCTATAACTGCGGTAGCGGCAATGTCAACAAGGCTATCCGGCGAGCTGGAGGAAAACGAGACTTCTGGTCCATTTATCCGTATCTGCCGAGAGAGACAAGAAACTATGTTCCAATATTTATTGCCGCTAATTATGCGATGAACTATGGTCAAGAGCACGGTATATGCAAAGCACCGATAGAGAAGACGCTGATCACCGACACTATTCTCACCTCCAGACGGTTACATTTGCACCAAGTGAGCAAAAATTTAGATATCGAGATTGACGAATTACGCCGACTCAATCCACAATATACGCGGGATATTCTTCCCGGAGGGACCACCTATGCGCTATGTCTTCCGGCAGACAAAATAGGTCTGTATATTGACCAAGAAGATTCGATATTAGCCTACAAAGCAGATAGTTTGATTAACAACCGCCGCGCAGAGATAGACATGGCGAAAGTAACCTCCGTCAACGGTTCTTACCGCTCCAACGGCATAACTTACTATACCATCAAGAACGGCGATACTTTAGGAGGAATTGCAAAAAAATTCCATTGCTCCGTAAAACAACTCAAGCAATGGAACGGCTTAAAGAATGACAACATAAGAGCAGGCAAGAAACTGAAAATCTGCAAATAATGGCCGAAACAGGTAAAATATATTATTCTCTTCGCGAGACGGAAGCAGAGACGGGTGTTCCCGCTTCTACACTACGTTATTGGGAGAAAGAGTTCGATGAGTTGAGCCCCCGAAAGGACGGACATGGCAATCGTTACTATTCGCGCGAAGACCAGGAAGTTATCAAGCGTATCAAGTATATCCGTGACGAACTGAAAATCACGAGGATAGAAGCTATCCGGAAGGAACTCCGCGTAAACAACAAGCATTCGGACGAGCGCCAAGCGGCATTGGAGATACTTCTACGCGTTAAAGAAGAATTATGTGAAATACGCAAATTAATCAAGTAATATGAAAATAGATTGGAAAAAAATCACGCCGTACATTGTGGCGTTGGTAGTTTTTATCGGCTTTGCCATACTCTATTGTAGTCCGATATTGGAGGGAAAAGTGCTGCAAGCAGGAGATGTGAGCAGTTGGCAGGGAGCGTCGAATGAAGCGCGCTCATATAGGCAGCAGACTGGTGAAACGACATGGTGGACCAATTCGATGTTTTCGGGCATGCCTACTTATCAGATTACCGGAAATATGCCGTCTGGGGAAGTACGTAGTAGCATCTTTAAGGTACTCCATTTAGGATTTACCGACCGACTTGAATCCATTGGTTTAATCTTCGCTTATTTCTTCGGTTTCTTCCTAATGCTCCTCTGCTTTGGTGTCAATCCTTGGTTAAGTATCGTAGGCGGCATGGCACTTGGAATGAGTAGTTATTTCTTCCTGATTATCCCGGCCGGCCACATGACCAAAGCTACCGCTATCGGATTCCTTGCTCCCATGATAGGTGGTTTCTACGCTGTGATGCGTAAGAAATACTGGTTGGGTATCCCTTTGTTCCTGCTATATGGTTACTTAGGAATTACTTCACACCCACAGATGAGTTATTATGTCGTTATGTTAGTTGGAACAATGGGTTGCGCAGAACTATACCTGCATATCAAGGACAAACAATGGAAAAATTTAGGAATATCTGTGGGTGTTCTATTGTTGTGTAGTGCCTTGATTTGGGGTACTAAATACAGTTGGACCAATATGAATAGTTCCTACCTAAAAGAGACCATGCGTGGTGGGCATAGCGAACTAACTAAAAGACAAAGTGACCAAGTACAAAGTACAAAGGATGCCGGATTGGATATCAAGTATGCCACCGACTGGAGTTACGGAAAAGGGGAAACGATGACACTCCTGATTCCGAACTGGGAAGGCGGAGCCAGCGGCTATAATTTAGGCAAAGACTGCCAATTGAGTCAGGCTATGCGAAAGAAAGGTATTTCGAAACGAGATGCAGAACAATTCTGTTCTCATGTCCCAACATATCGCGGCGAGAAGATGTTTACCAGCGGAGCTGTGTATGTCGGCGCGATTGTATGTTTCCTTTTCCTGTTGGGATTGCTGATTGTTCCGGGTCCCTACAAATGGGCATTACTCTTTGCTACACTCATGTCTATTTTCCTTGCATGGGGACGTAATATGATGTGGTTGACGGAATTGTTCTTCAATTATTTCCCGATGTATAACAAGTTCCGCGCTGTGGAGTCTATCCTTGTGGTGGCAGAAATCACAATGCCGTTGTTAGGCTTCCTTGGCTTGCAGAAGATTATTAATGGGGAGGTAGAATGGAAGAAACTACGTACAGACTTGTTTATTGCCGGCGGCATTACTGCCGGAATATGTCTTATTGCAGCACTCTTTGGCGGCTCAATAGACATGACGAGCAGTTTTGATTCCCAATGGAAGACACAAGTGCCCGATTGGCTTTACACAGCTATTTTAGACCAACGCACCTCAATGCTGAAAGCCGATGCTTGGCGGAGTTTGATATTTGTCATTCTCGGTTTTGCACTAATCTATTGGTTTGCATGGCAAAAGCAAAAAGAAGACAGACCGATGCTTGCTTATATCTTATATGCCGGTTTAGCCGTTCTAATTTTGGCAGATATGGTTCCTGTTGACAAGCGTTTCTTCAATAATGATAACTTTGTGAAAGCCAAGGAAGCGGACGCTTACTTTAAGATGCGACCTTGGGAAGAACAGATTCTTCAGGACAAGAGTTTGGATTATCGAGTACTGAATCTGAACACAAACACATTCAATGACGCGCGTACGAGTTATAGGCTGAAATCAATAGGAGGCTATTCGGCGGCCAAACTACGCAGGTATCAAGATCTGATTGACGAACACATCAGTAAGATGAACTGGAATGTGATTAATATGCTTAACACGAAGTATATCGTTACCCGTCAAGGCGTCATTCCAAACCCCGATGCAATGGGGAATGCGTGGTTCGTCAACGAAGTGCAGTTTGTTCCGACACCGGATGACGAGAGTGCGGCATTGAACACATTAGATTTGCATCAGACAGCAGTAGCGGACGAGAAATTCCGTGAGGTGTTATCTTGTTCCTGCGTGCCGTGCGAAACAGACGAGATACAATTAACCGAGTATCAGCCAAATGCGCTTACCTATCACTCCAAAACTCAAAATGACCGAATAGCCGTCTTCTCGGAGATTTACTATCCGGAAGGATGGCATATCTATGTGGATGGTCAAGAAATCAGTTTAGGTCGTGTTAATTATGTACTTCGCGCAGCTATTATTCCTGCAGGCGAACACACCATCAAGATGGAGTTTGTTCCTAATACATTAACACTCGACAAATGGAGCTATGCCTTCTCTATTCTATTACTACTCATCGTCATAGGAGGCATCACATGGCCAATCTGGAAACGTCTTTTACCTACCAGAGCCAAATAATCCGCGCGTTACATTCGCACGAAATTGAACCAGTTTCCATCCTTTTACGGGGTGGAAACTGATAGTATATAGACATAGGAGTACAAGTGTTCCTGCCCATTTGATTAGTTCCGCCCATAAGCGCTGGAGATATTTGCTCTTTCCGATTGCTAAGGTTCGTTGTCGCTCACTTAAACCGATTTGAAACGTTAGGCGGTTGAAATAGTCTGCTTCCAATTTTGTTTGCGGAATAATATGATGCAACACCGGCATCGGCAGATATAAAATCTGCATTTTAAGCGCTTCCATCTTTTCAAAAATATCCTTTTCCTCAGACCCCATGAGGTTGCCTCCGTTGCGCCCGAGCGATGTATTAAAGAGCCCTACTTGTTCAAAAACAGATTTTCTGTACGCAGCATTTCCTCCGCCCGGGTAACGTCCTTGGGGATATTCGCGAACTTGATTACCATAGTCCATCCATGCCGTCAATAGAGCTTTAGTATAGGGTGTCATCCATGCGGGCTCAACAGTTTCATAGAGAGGTTCTATTGGTCCTCCACAAGCCATCGTTTCTGGATGTGTTTCTAACCATTCGGAATAAGAACGTAGATACCATGTATCTACAAGTGCATCATCATCAATATAGACAATAATATCCCCTTTCGCTTCCTTTATACCGCGGTTTTTAGCAGCCGAGAGACCCTGTTCCGGCTCTACTACATAACGAAAGTTCACGTCCTTATGAGCCTCAGCAAATGCCTCGCATATCTCACGGGTATTATCCGTGCAGTTATTATCCACCAAAAGGATTTCGTATTCCGACTTAGGCAAATCGTTCGCTGCAACACTTTCTAATAGCGGCCCGATATACTTAGCCCGATTATATGTACAAATGATAGCTGTTAACATAGTTTATTATTCTCCTATTATCCAACTTAAATATTTGTTTCTAAAAACAATTGTCATGATAGTGCATGCAACTATTATAACGATCCAATATATTATCATATTCGTATAGGAAGACATGGATGCCGTTCCCAGCCAATATGTGAATAATGCCTCATACACCAATGCGTGTACGCATAGAAAAGCCATCGAGTTTTTGCCAAGCCAAGGAAGAACATATAATCTTGGTATAAATATGCATATATATTGTCCTAAATAATTAACCGCAACACATGCAGACACACAATTAATCATCCATATAGGATGTATTCCCACAACCGTTGTGTTAAAACTAAAGTCTATTAGATGCCATCCGAAAATACTCATCTATATATAAGTCCCGATAAAAAGGCACACGCACGCTATTCCTACACGTTTATCATATTGAAGATCACGCAGTAAATAGCCTAATCCATAAAAGAATATACCTAATGCTAGATTGGAAATCGTTCGTGGACGAATTGAATAATGATTGCCTATTATCGCAATGATAAAACAAAGCATTACCAACGATATTTGCATCCACAATTTCCCTTTCGTGGTTTGGAAGATTACTCTTACCAGGAATAGAGACAACAGGAACCATAATGGACCATTACCTTCCACTCGTCCGATTGCAAACACCTGCCTTATAGGCCACCAATAATATTCCCATTCATAGAGAGAGAAGCCCATTTTCTGTGCACCAAACCATATATATCCGATTACCGTAAATATAGCAAATGGTACTAATAACCGTTTTGCACTACTAAAGCATACTTCTTTAAGGAACTTATTGGGATGATAAAATATTCCGGCTTTGAAAAAGAAGTAGGCCATATAAAAATACAGAATCTTATACGGAATCATGTGCATAGCGGTATCTTCCAAACCACATCCTCCACATATATGATGGTGCATCATGAACAATAACATAATGCCACATAACGCATCATAATGCAGAATTCGCCTTTGTGTTTGTTTCTTATCCATTTATTAGCACATCGTAAAATGTTCCCTTCTTAGAAATATCGATTCCAAATTGCTCGAACTTATAAGTTAGTTTATGTATGGCAGATAATTGAGTGGCCAACTCATAGGCTTTCCTATCAAATGGTTCTCCCAAACGTGATTGGAAATAAAACATCTGGGTTCCTGACACATTGGGCACATCGTTCCACAAATATTGATTTTGCCGGGATTGTTCTATCGCTATCGAAAAAAAGAGATGGAATATGCTATAAGATACTAATCTGTTTTCCTTCTCCCAATATGCATAAAGCAATTGTAACATGCTTTGAATAATGGGGTGATGAGGTTTAGAAGCAAGGAATGGATTGTAAATACGTGCATGTCCTAAACCAGAACCTCGGAACACAAACATGTCTGCGTCTATAATATAATCGGGCAATACATTTGTCATGAATATGGTACTATCAATCCACACTCCTCCATATTTCTCCAGCAAAGCCAAGCGAATCATATCAGAGAAATGCGCGTGAGGGATGATGCCTACTTTATATTTTGAGACCACAAAATCCGGCAGCTGAACAAATTGAGAAACATTATTAAGATCAATTACTTCCACTTTATATCCATTAGCATATTGACGCATACTTTCTATGCACCTTTTTACTAATTTGGGAGCGTTCTCCAATCCCTGCAGCCAACAAGTCCATATTATCTTTTGAGCTGGTTGTGACTTAAACTCTTTGCGATCCGCTTGTAAAGCCTTTTTATATTGCAAAAGATAGTCATATGCTCCTTCGCGAGAACATATCGATACGACGTCAGGGCTTGGTTTTAAATAGAGGTGTTTAAATTTATACAGCATTGGTATTAAACCTACCTTTTTTATTTGCTTGAAGATACTCATAATTATTTAATACGTCTTAATATCTCTTTGCATGAATCCATTTCAATTGTCTTGCCCCAGAATTTCGATAGGATAATAGCCCTATCATTTTCTTTCATATAGTAATCCCCTTCCTTTATGACCTTAACCAGATTCTCAAATGTTGTTACCCGTTTTCCTACTACATTTTCATCGAAAGGATAATAGAAATCTCGTTCGCGCACGTACTCATCGTAGTCATAAAGATACAATATAACTTGTTTATCTGGTATTAACAAATAATCGTATAAAATAGAAGAATAATCTGTAATCAGCACATCGGTAAAAGGTAGAACGCCATATATGTCAATAGTTCGGTCTAACAAAATCAAATTATCTGCCTGATATATAGAATCAACGACCGTGTTCGGGTGAGGCTTTAGCAGTAAAACGGCATTTTGCGCTGCCAATACTTGGCTTAGTTGGCATAAATCCATATGCTGTGCAAAGACATTCTTCTGAGAATCGCGCCATGTTGGCATATAGACATATACTTTGCTATACTGCTGGATATTATCAATTAAATCAAACGTAGTTTTAGGTTCATAACGTTCTACAAATTGTCTAACAGTCTCCTTAGACTTCGTTAATATTGCATTTCGCGGATAGCCTAATTCCAAACACTTATCTACCGGGACACGGAACGCTGATGCAAACATTCTTGTCTGAAATGGTGTTGACGTCAATAAATAGTCCGGTTTACGAAAACTCTCGGGATGATAAAATCGCTCCTTAAATGTTTGTTTTACATATCTTTCTGCTAAAGCTCCGTTAGTTATATTAAACTCACATCGTTTTAATCCAACTCCATGCCATAAATTAACGATTGTAGCATTACCGGATAGACAATACATGATATCCGATGAATAGGAATTAACAAACCAGTATTTGGCTCTTAATGCTTTCCATGCGCCGATAGGTGATAATACCCAATACGCGGGTAGTCCCAAAGAGCGAACATATTGGATTGTTTTTCTATTTACAGAAAGCCAGCAGCAATCCAAATCGCGATAGTGTTCTACCACATAGATAAACAGATATTTACTATTATCGCTAAACCCTCCTCTATAACTACCAAATGCTAAGCGTCTCGAACTACGTGGAAATAAGAACGAGAATGGATAAATCAAGTAACAGATTATATAAGCTAACGTTTTCATTTTCTTTTTACATCTATCACCTCACCTGTAAAATTAGATACCAACGTATTGAGCGAAGCAACAGCCACCACTTCCGCTTTGAGCAATGTTTCCTCCGGTTCGTTTCCAAAATTAGAAACTCGCATCGGTGTTTTGGTTCGCTCCGGATTGATACAATTGACACGAATGTGGTCATTCGACCATTCTTCCGCTAATGCTTGTACCAGATTAACCACAGCTGCTTTAGTCGCGGAATAGATACTATACATCATTCTTCCGCGCGTATAACTGCTGCTCGTATAAGCCAAAAGTGAACCTTTCGTTTGCGCTAAATACGAATAAGAAGCTTTCGCCACGTTGATAATACCTAACATATTCACACTCACCGATTGTTGAATGCGTTCATATTCCATCGTAGAAAGTGCTTCCTTGACCAATATACCCGCTGTATTCACCACATAATCAATCTTGCCCTCTTTCTCCGCGACCTCACGCAAAGCCTTCTCCACTTGTTCCATTTGGCTTACATCTACACCATTCAAGGAACGGCTGAATGAATATACTTTTGCTCCACATTCTTGCGCTAAGCGCGCTACATCAGCTCCTATTCCATAACTGCCGCCAAATACCACCAGCACTTTGCCTTGTAACTGCTCTTTCGTCTTTTCTGTCAATGCTTCTTGACTTCCCTCTTGGCTCTTCAATTGGAATAGTTTATCCACCAAGAACAAGTCTTCTTTATATGTAATCTTCATATTGAAGACCTCGCCTTTGACCACGAAAACAGGCACATCCGGCAAGTATTTCCGCACGACGCCACAATCATCTGTGGTAACAAACTGCGGATCTTGCAACGCGATTTCATATGCCTTGTGAATAACTCCCCGCTTAAAACATTGCGGTGTTTGACCGCTGCGCAACAACGAACGAGTAGGAATTGCACTTATACAATCCGTTTCATCCACCTGAATAATAGTGTCCGCTACTGGAATAGCCACATCTACCGCTTCGTATTGCTCCAACGCTTTCACGCAATCATCTATAATACGGTCGTTCACCAATGGGCGGACAGCATCATGGAAAATCAAATTGTCGTCATCATTCGTATAGGCGTTTATCGCAGAAAGACTCGAATGATACCTTTCTTTACCGCCCTGCAATATTTTACGAACTTTCGCATAATGATTATTCACTATCATTTGCTCTATTTCCGATATAAATTCAGGACGAGTAACTACCGCAATCTCATCTATCAACTCATTATATTCAAACACATCTATAGTGTGCTCAATTACTTTCTTTCCTGCTACTTTCAGAAATTGCTTCGGCAGATCACGTCCAAAACGAGACCCGCTACCACCTGCCAATATTACTGCAATATTTCTACTCATATCTTTCCTTTTTTTCGTTGCCCTTTGCCCCGGCATCTTATGCCGGCTCTATGTCTATTGTGCGGCATGTCATCCCGATATTTTGTCTATTGTTCCGGCTCTAAGGCTTATAATAATTTGCTCTGACCGTTTTGTCAGTATTGTCAGTTTCACTCCAAAGGTTTAATTTACACCTTCGTATCATTCGCAACACTCTCAATCTCCGCAATCGTAGGAATCGCTCCTTCAACCTTTGTCGGATAGAGTTTCTGTAACTCATATTCCGAAATTCCGATAGGCTGACTACTGGATTCCAATGCATATTGCGCTAAAGTATTATCTTTACTCTTGCACACCAATAGTCCGATTGTCGGATTATCTTTCTCTGAATCGCGCAATATATGATTTACAGCAGTTACATACGTACCCAATTGACCTATATCACGCGCGTCAAATTTATCTATCTTCACCTCTATCACTACATAACAACGAAGCTGGAGATTATAGAAAAGCAAATCGATGAAGTTTTCGGTCTCTCCAATTTGTAACCGATACTCCTTAACCACATACGCAAAGCCGGTTCCTAGTTCCACCAAGAAATCTGTCATATTCTTCAGC
>Ga0247610_10005351_pt1 | contig 13522 bp, 13 predicted proteins | sample 174DNAGHGhighgp2_FD_193483 | JGI IMG/M metagenome (GOLD analysis project Ga0247610, IMG submission 193483) | Sheep rumen microbial communities from Palmerston North, Manawatu-Wanganui, New Zealand - 1742 DNA GHGhigh gp2 | ecosystem: Host-associated > Mammals > Digestive system > Stomach > Rumen...
GACGGACTCGCCGCCGATTTCCCCCGCCTTCACCGCGTCCTTTAAGACCAGATTGGTGGAGGTCACCGTGCTTTCGGCCCGCACGGCGATTTGTTCACCGTCCAGGAACGCCGCGATCCTCTCCGCGGACAACGCTTTTTCCATGCTTGCCCCCTATTTCGCCAGGCGGAAATACACGGCGTAGTTTTCATAGCCCACGTCGTAAAGCGGCAGAAAGGAAATGGCCTTTTCCTCGGTAACGGTGAGGAATTCCTCGGTCCACGCGCCCCATTCCCGTTCGTTGACCCGGGTAAGGGCGTTTTCCGGATGCTCGGGATCGGCGTGCAGGGTGGTTTCCGCATCCACCAGTCCCGCCAGCACCACCGGGCCGTAGAGATACGCGATCCGGCTGCTGTCCCCGGTCATGGGCTCGCACCAGATGCGCCTGGGCAAATCAACGGACCAGCTGTCGCCCTTTTGCCACAGGGTTTTTTCGGGGCCGCCAAAGTGGGACGCTTCCTGCCCGGCCCAGTAGGGAAGCCGCACGTGCAGCCGCATTTCCACCGCTTCCTCGCAGTCCACTTCAAAATGCACCCGCAGCATTTCGGGGTTGTGCAGCACCCGGGAGGTGACCTCGCCGATGCGCTGCTTGCCGGCGGAATCGCTGCTTAAATGGAAGGAGCCGGTCTGCCGGTCGATGCGCAGGCGCAGGGTGATCTTTTTGCCGTCGATCTCAAAGTGCGCGTCGCTGTCAAAGAACTGGCACACGTACACGTCCCGTCCGTCCTGGTAATAGATATATTTGTTGTGGGCGGCGTTGGCCTGCACCAGGGTGCCGTGGCAGCAGAAGAAATCGTTGGTTTCGCTGCCCCAGCCCTTGTGATCGCCGCCCCGCATGGGCATGAAATAGGCGATGAGGCCAAAGGAAGGGTGATTGGGCGCGTAGCCGTTGGTGCCGCGCCAGCGGTAATACCCCTGGGCCATGATGCCGTTGTACAGATTGCGCTCGATGTAATCGGCGTACTGCACGTCCCCCGTCCAGCGGAAAAGGCAGTCGGCCAGGCGCATCATGTTGTACACCGTGCAGTGCTCCTGGTTTTTGCGGCCCAGGCGCATGGATACGTCGCCCTTGGGCGTCCAGATTTCCCCGTCGGTCTGGCCGCCGGTGGCAAAGCCTCCCCGGTCGGTGACGGCGCATTTCCAGTAGGCAAAGCAGATGTCCCGCCATTTTTCATCGCCGGTCACCTCGTACGCCCGGGCGCAGCCCAGGGCTTCGGGGATGGTGGTGTTGGCGTGCATGTTGGTCAGGGGATCACGGCCGGCAAGCAGTTCGTCAAACAACCGCCCGCGGTAGTATTTTTCCAGCAGCCTTTTGTAGCGCTCCTTGCCCGTCAGGGCCAGCAGATCGGCCCACACCTCCAGCATGCCGCCGGTTTCCACGTCCAGAATATTGTCCATCTGCTCCCGGGTGAATTGCTCTGTCCATTGGTCAAACCATTCGCCCCACCGGTCGGCCACCTCCAGCGCCTGCTGATTGCCGGCCAGCTTGGCCATATCCACCAGGCCCATCAGCGTTTTATGCACGGTGTAATGGGGGGCCCACACGGGCTTGCCCCGGGCGATCCAGTTGAGATACTGCTCCGGAATGGAGCCGGCCCAGCCGTCGCCGTGCTCCCTCTGGCACCGGGCCAGATCGGATACCATGGCGTCGGCCCGGCCCTTGATTTCAGGGTCGCCCGTGGCGCCGTAGATCATGGCGGCGGCGCTCAGGTAATGCCCGGCAAAGTGGCCCCGCAGCTGGCACACCGCGGCCTCCCAGCCGCCGTGGATGCCCTCGGGCTGGGCCGGGCAGGTCCACAGCCCCGCCTCCAGCAGATAATTGCGCATCAGGTTTTCCCGGGTGAGCCTGAGCATGTAATCCCGGTTATCCTTTTCCCGGCGGCGCAATTCGCCGTCCCACACTTGTACGCTTTTTCCGTTCAGCCCGATCATGCCTTTTTCCTCCATTTTCCCGCGTTATTTCATGAATACGAAGGATTCCAGTTCAAACAGATCCCGGCCCTCGAAGAACCGGCCCATCCAGCCCTCCACCTTGTTTTCCGCCTCCAGGTACAAAGCATGGCGGCCCGTAACGGGCTTCACATGGGTGGTGTACACCCCGTCGCCGGCGCCGATCTCGCATACGCCGATCTCCTCATCGTCGGCCTTCACCCGAACCAGGCACTTCACCCCGCGGCCCCGGGTTTTCAGGCACAGCGTCATCCCGTCGCCGGTATGATCCTGCCCAAAGTCGAAGTATTTATAGCCCATCACGCAGCCGTCGGAAATATTTACGACAGGGCGGGTGAACCGGTCGCGCTCGGTAATGAAGCAGTCGCCCCTGAGCACGCAGGCAATTTCCGCCGGGGTGATTTCATAGGGGTCCAGGGCGTCCTGAAAGCCCAGGGAGGTCATTTCCACCGGCGGGATGGTGCCGTCGGGCAGGATCGTGATTCTTTCCACACAGGCACGGCGCGACATGATGGTATGGTTGGTCATCCGATGATAGAACACGTACCACTGGCCGTTCAGGCAGGCAATGGAGCCGTGGTTGTTGCCGCCGGGATAATCCACCCCGTTATCCACGATATAGCCCCGGTAGGTAAAAGGCCCCCGGGGAGAGGACGCGGTGGCGTAGGCCAGGCGGCTGCCCCGGCGGGGGGAATAAATCAGGTAATAGGTATCGCCCACTTTCCGGGGAGAGCTGGCCTCAAAAAACCTTTGCTCCTGGGGTACGTCCTCGCCGTCCGGGATCACGGGATGCCCAAAGCTGCCCGGCAGCACCCGGTTCATGGCGGCGGGGTCCAATTCGTTCATGAAAGAGGCGGTGTAGCCATAATACACGTAAGCCCGGCCGTCGGTATCCACCAGCACCCCGGCGTCGTTGAAAATGCCCTCGTCCCCCACCTGATCCTCGTACTGATACGGGGACAAAAGGCGGAAGGGCCCCTCGGGACGCTCCGCAACGCCCACGGCGCCCTTCGCGCCCACGATGTAGGCGTACAGGTAGTACTTCCCGTCCTTTTCCACCACGTCCGGCGCGTAGAGCTCATGATCGGTCCAGGGCGTGTCGGCAGGGCGGGACGCGCCCGGGCGGGTGCGGAAAATATCCCCGTGGCACTGCCAATGGTTCAGATCGGACAGCGGCGCGGACCAGACCTTCAATTTGTAATCGCAAAACGCGGTGCACGCCGCCCGGTCATGGGAGCCGTACAGGTATACCCTGTCGCCGAACACCCTGGGCTCGCCGTCGGGAATGTATTCCCACAAAGGCAGGATGGGATTGGCCATGGGATCACTCCTTTCCGCCCAGGGTGCTTTGCACGTAGCCGGCCAGGATGGGCACGATGCGGGTGTTTTTTCCGCCCCGCATCACCACCACGTCGGCGTCGTGGATATAATTGCGGATGTACTGATCGTACATGGGCTTGACGGTGGTCAGGTACTGCTGGGCGATGTTGTCGATCTGCCTGCCCCGGTCCTTGATGTCCCGGCGGATGCGGCGCAAAAGGCAAATATCCGGCTCCACGTTGATATAGAGCTTCAAAAACATTTTTTCCAGCAGCCGCTTGTCGTAAAACGCGTGGATGCCCTCCACGATCAGCACCCTGGCGCCGTCGGGCCGGATCACTTCGTCGGTATCGCAGCGGCTGTGGGTGGAAAAATCGTAGGCCTTGCGGGTGATGGATTGACCGGACAGCAGAGCGCACACGTCCTGATACAGCAGATCGTGGTCGAAAATGCCGGGCTCGTCGTAATTCAGGGCGCACCGCTCCTCAAAGGATAATTCCTTGTGATCCCGGTAATAGGCGTCCTGGTTGATCACCAGGCTTTTCACCCCCATATCCCGTACCAGCTCCCGGGCCAGGGTGCTTTTGCCCGAGCCGCTGGCCCCGCAAATGCCAATAAACAGCATGCCGCTTTCCTCCTTTGTTATAATCTTCTTTTACGCTGGATTCTATAAAGTTGGGTTATCGCCTTCCCGATAGGGCACCACGGCGGAAGGCACCACCTGGGACGCCGGATCGGTGTGAGCGTGCTGATCGTCGAAAAAGATATGCGCGCCAAAGGCCTCCAGGATCTCCTTTTTCTGCACGCCGCCCAGGAAGAACGCTTCGTCCACCCTTACGCCCCATTTGCGCAGCGTGCGGATAGCCCGCTCGTGGGCCAAAAGATTCCGGCTGGTCACCAGCGCCGTGCGGATGGGGGATTTCTCCTTGTCGGGGTACTGGGCCTGGATGTGGGAAAGGGTCATGAGAAAATTGGCGAAGGGGCCTTTGGTCAAGGGGTCCTTGGCATGCTCCTGCTCGTGCTCGATAAAGGCGCTGATGCCGCCGTGCTGGTACACCCTTTCCGCCTCGGAGCCAAAGAGCACCGCGTCGCCGTCAAAGGCGATGCGGATCTGATCCACCGGCGCGTTTTTCAGATGGGGCGTGCCGGTGAGCAGCATGCCGGCGGCGATGCCGTGGTCGATGGCGTCCTTCACGTCGGGCCCGTAGGCCGACAGGAACAGATCGGTCTTGAACGCCTTCAAATACGGCGTCACCGGCGCGCCGGCCACCAGGGCGGCCCGGGTAATATCCAGGCCGTAGGTTTCGATGGAATGGAAAATGCGCAGGCTGGTATCCGGGCTGTTGCGGGAGATGACGATCACCTCCACCAGCCGGTCGTCGCCGGAATTGAGCCTTTCCAGCGCCTTCACCAGCTGAAACCCCGAACCCTCCGGCAAAATATCCTTTTCATGGGCCATCTGATATTCGACATACGCTTCCAGCCCCTGCTGCTCGAAAATCCGGTTTTCCTTCTCCAGATCAAACAGCGCCCGGGAGGAAATGCCGATCACCAGCGGATGGGTCAAATCATAGGGCATGTGCTTCCTCCTTTGGTGACATAATCATGTCATGTTTCCCGACTTCAGCGCTTCTTCCCATTCCTTTTCCTTAAAGCCCACCATCGCCTTGCCCTCCAGGATCAGCAGGGGCCGCTTTACCAGCATGCCGTCGGTGGCAAGCAGGGAAAGCATTTCCTCCTCCGTCATTTGGGGCAGCCTTTTGGCAAGCTCCATTTCCCGGTACAGCATGCCGCTGGTGTTGAATAATTTTCTCAGGGGCAGTCCGCTCATTTTTTGCCAGGCGCGCAATTCCTCCGCCGTGGGGTTTTGCTCCTTAATGGGCCGCTGGGTGTAGGAAATCCCGCGTTCGTCCAGCCATTTTTTCGCTTTTTGGCAAGTAGTGCATTGGGCGTAGCACAAAAAGATCACACTGTCCGCCTCCTTATACAACCGTCAGAATTCAAAATCGCAGGCCACGGAAGCGCTGCGCACCTCGTGCATCCTTTTTTTCACCGGCATATGCACCGGATGGGTCTGATACGCCTGAAAGGACGCCATGCCGTCGAACACCGTGATCAGCGCCAGATCGTAGGAGCGGTCGCTGTGGAGCACATCCTGTCCCGCCTCCAGGTCCAGCATGCCCTCGATCCTGCCCTTCATGCCGTAGAAATTCCTGACCAGCTGGGGGATCTCGTCCTTGAATTCATCCTTGATTTTGAACAGCACAATGTGGCGGATCATGGAATCTCCTCCTTGCTTTTTTCTGCCCGGATTTCCCGGAGCATTTCATCCAGAATGGCCGCCGCCTCGCCCGCAAGGCGCAGACAAGGCCGGCGGGCATAAAACTCCGGCGTTCTTTCCTCCGGCACGCTTCCCGGGGCCGTCTGCACATTTTTGAGCAGCTCCCGACAGACGATGCTGCCGTTTTTCTCCCGGAAGCGCCGGGCATATTCCTGCACCAAATGATAATGCGCCGCCTTCGCCCCGGGATCGGCAGGATCGGCATAGCCCTGCAGGGCGCCGAGCGCCATCAAGGCGCCGCTCACGGTGCCGCATACCTCCCGCAGCCTGCCCATGCCGCCCCCGAAGGAGGAGGAAAGCCGGGCCGCTTGCTCCATTGTCAGCCCCGTTTCATCGCAGAAGGCGCAGAACACCGCCTGCGCGCAGTTGTACCCCGCCAGAAACAGCCGCCTCGCCTCGTCTTCGTGATTCATTCTTCACTCTCTAAAAAGGCTCCCGAAGTTGCCCTCGGGAGCCTGTGCGTTTGTCAGGATTATTTGCTCATGGCCTGCTGCACAGCCACGGCCACGGCCACGGTCATGCCCACCATGGGGTTGTTGCCGGCGCCCAGGAAGCCCATCATTTCCACGTGCGCAGGCACGGAGGAAGAACCGGCAAACTGCGCGTCGGAATGCATGCGGCCCATGGTGTCGGTCATGCCGTAGGAGGCGGGGCCGGCGGCCATATTGTCGGGATGCAGGGTGCGGCCGGTGCCGCCGCCGGAAGCCACGGAGAAGTACTTCTTGCCGGCTTCCCAGCGTTCCTTCTTATAGGTGCCCGCCACGGGATGCTGGAAGCGGGTGGGGTTGGTGGAGTTGCCGGTGATGGACACGTCGGCGCCCTCGTGCCACATGATGGCCACGCCCTCGCGCACGTCGTCCGCGCCGTAGCAGTTCACCTTGGCCCGGGGGCCGTCGGAATAGGCGATCTTGTTGACGATGGTCAAAGCGTGATCTTCCTTCACGTCGGCAGACAGGTAATCATACTTGGTCTGCACATAGGTGAAGCCGTTGATGCGGCTGATGATCTGCGCGGCGTCCTTGCCCAGGCCGTTCAGAATCACGCGCAGGGGCTTGGTGCGCACCTTGTTGGCGTTCAGGGCGATCTTGATGGCGCCCTCGGCGGCGGCGAAGGACTCATGGCCGGCCAGGAAAGCGAAGCACTCGGTTTCCTCGTCCAGCAGCATGGCGCCCAGGTTGCCGTGTCCGATGCCCACCTGACGCTGGTCCGCCACGGAGCCGGGGATGCAGAAGGCCTGCAGGCCCACGCCGATCCACTTGGCGGCCTCGGCGGCGCTCTTGGCGTTTTCCTTCATGGCGATGGCGGCGCCCAGTTCATAGGCCCATTTTACGTTTTCAAAGCAGATGGGCTGGGTGCTTTCCACGATGGAATAAGCGTCCACGCCCTTGCCGTTGGTGAAAGCCTTGACTTCGTCAAAGTTCTTGAAGCCATACTTGTCCAGGACGGGCTGCAGCTGCGGCATGCGTCCTTCATAATTTTCAAACAAAGCCATTTGCTGCGCCTCCTTTTATTCTTTCCGCGGGTCGATCCACTTGACCGCGCCGTCTTCCGCCTTGAAGCGGCCGTAGGTGCCCAGGTTCTTTTCGTAGGCTTCCTGTGCGGACAGGCCCTTCTTGATGTCGTCCATCATCTTGCCCAGGCTCAGGAACTGATAGCCGCAAACCTGGTCGTCCTTGTCCAGGGCCATCTTCACCACGTAGCCTTCGGTCATTTCCAGATACCGGGTGCCCTTGGCCTTGGTGCCGTACATGGTGCCCACCATGGAGCGCAGGCCCTTGCCCAGGTCTTCCATGCCGGCGCCGATGCGCAGACCGTCGTCGGAGAAAGCGCTCTGAGTGCGGCCGTACACGATCTGCAGGAACAGCTCGCGCATGGCGGTGTTGATGGCGTCGCACACCAGGTCGGTGTTCAGCGCTTCCAGAATGGTTTTGCCGGGCAGAATCTCGCTGGCCATGGCGGCGGAATGGGTCATGCCGGAGCAGCCGATGGTTTCCACCAGCGCTTCTTCAATGACGCCGTTTTTCACATTCAGGCTCAGCTTGCAGGCGCCCTGCTGGGGAGCGCACCAGCCGATGCCGTGGGTGTAGCCGGAGATGTCTTTGATTTCCTTGGCCTGAATCCATTTGCCTTCTTCAGGGATCGGAGCGGGGCCATGGTTCGGTCCTTTTGCAACACAAACCATGTCTTCAACTTCCTTCGTGTATTGCATGTGACAAAGTCCCTCCTGTTCACAAAAAATGTTTCTTGAAAACCAATTCAGTATATCATAATCCGCTGTTGAGGCGCAACTGTTTTTTTCATTTCATGCTCTTTAATCCCATGAAAATTTTCTTTATTCCGCTTTTTCTTTGCCATTTTTCTTCAATTGTGATACAATGCCCCGGTATGATAAGGAGGGGACGAACATGAAGTACGCAATTTACGGCGCCGGCTCCCTGGGCACGGTGCTGGGCGCTTACCTGACGAAAAACGGCGTGGACATCGAACTGGTCAACCGGAACCAGAAGCACGTGGCGGCGCTGAAGGAAAACGGCGCCGTGATCGAAGGCACCGTTCAGATGACCGTGCCGGTAAAGGCCATTTTGCCCAGCGGAATGCAGGGAAAATACGACGTGATTTTCCTGATGACCAAGCAGCTGCAAAACAAGGAAGTGGCCCAATTCCTAAAACCGTTTCTGGCCGACAAAGGCGTGGTGGTCACGCTGCAAAACGGCATCCCGGAGCCGGGGCTGGCGGAGATTCTGGGCAAGGACCACGTGATCGGCTGCGTGGTGGAATGGGGCGCAACGCTGTCTTCTCCCGGGCATGTAGCATTGACCAGCGATCCTGACAGCCTGTCCTTCCACATGGGCCGGATGCCCGGCATCACCGACGAACAGTTCAACCTGGTAAAAGGCCTGTTGGAAAACATGTGCCCCGTGCACACCGAGGAAAATCTGCTGGGCGCCCGGTGGAGCAAGCTGCTCATCAACGCCACCTTTTCCGGCCTGGGCACCGCCATCGGCGGCACCTTCGGCAGCGTGTCAGAGGATAAGCAAATGCAGTCCCTGGCCCTGGCCTGCATGAAGGAATGCATCGACGTGGGCCATGCCGCCGGCGAAACCTTCGCTCCCGTGCAGGGCAAGGATATCACCAAACTCTTCTATTATAAATCCGGCTTCAAAAAGGCCATCGCCCGCCTGATCCTGCCCATCGCCATGAAAAAGCACCGGGATATCGAGCCCTCCATGCTCCAGGACCTGAAAAAGGGCAAGCCCTGCGAAATCGACGCCATCAACGGCGTGGTGTGCGAATGGGGCAAAAAATACAACGTAAAAACCCCCGTCAACGACCGGATCGTGGAAGTGGTCAAAAAAATCCAAAACGGCGAATTGAAGCCGGAAAAGAAAAATATTTCGCTGTTCGCCGATTTGATGTAACGCTTGAAAAAGGTCTCCGCTTTGCGGGGATTTTTCTGCCCGTGCCGCCGCGGAAAGATTTTTGTATCAAATGCTGTCGTTTTTCCTGCAATCGGCACAATATGAAAATGGTCAAATGCCAATTCCCCGGCAAAAGAAAAAGGCCGGAATTCCGATGAAAAAAGCTTGCTTTTTCGTACGGATTCCCGGTCTTTTTCTATACCCGTTGCCCTCGTGGAATCTTCTTACGGAAGCATCGGTGCTCCGATATTTCCTTCCAAGGAAAAGAAGGGCTGCTTCACGGTATCCCGGCGCTTACCGATTGAAAATTCTTACTGGCAGCACCAGGAAGGTATATTCATTGCCTTCCACAGGCTTAATCATACAGGGGGAAACGTTGCTGTTGAAGCACATGCAAATGCGGTCGCTGTCCACGTTGTGCACGATGTCGGAGAGATAGCGGGAATTGAAGGCGATGGACAATTCGTTGCCCTCGATGCCGATGTCGATATCCTCGTGCACATCGCCGCGCTCGGCGTTGGCGGTCATTTCCATTTTGCCGTCGGTGTTCAGCTTCAGGTAGATCAGGTTATTTTTGCCTTCACGTGCCATCAGGGAGCAGCGCTCGATGGCGTCCGACAGGGCTTCCCGCATAACGGCCACTTCGGTGGTCCAGCTGGAAGGCAAAATTTTCTGATAATCAATGAATTCGCCGGTCAGCAGCGTAGCATACACCTTCACCGCGCCAAAGGAATACATAATATGGGAAGAATTGAATACGATCTGCGCGTCGTCCTCGCTGTCGGGCAGCATTTTTCCAACTTCGCCCAGGATTTTTCCCGGCACCACGGCGCTGACCATGTTTTTCCCCTGAGGCAGAGCATTGTCCGCCTGGATGCGCTGCAGCGCCAGGCGGAAGCCGTCCAGACCCACCAGCAGGGTTTCCTTCTCGTAAATTTCCGTCAGGATACCGGTCAGAATTTTCCGGCTTTCATCGGTGCTCACCGCGAAAAGCACCTTGCCGATGGCGTCCCGGAAGCGCTTGCAGGGCAAGGATACCTTGTATTCCCCGTTCACGTCGCCGATATCCGGGAATTCTTCTGCTTCCATGCAGGCCATGGAGGTGTTGCTGCCGCGGCTGCGGATCAGGGCCTTTCTGCCGCCTTCAATGCGGATGTCCACTTCGCCGGCAGGCTGCTTGCGCATCATTTCGGCAAACAGGCGCGCCGGCAAAAGCGCCAGGCCGTTCTCTTCCACAATAGCGCTGACCCGGGCCTTGATGGACATTTCGCCGTCGGTGCAGGTGAGCACCAGGCAATCGCTTTCCGTTTCGATCAGCACCCCGTCATAAGCCGCTTTGGCCGGTCGGGGAGAAATTGCCCGGGTGACCATCCCCAGGCCATAATTCATTTCGTCAGTCTGTACGCGAAAATGCATGCGTCTCCATCCTTTCGTCGGGGCGCGGGCCCCTTTCATTCAGTACCGGTAGAAATATATATATTCAGTAGTATTATTAGAAGCCGGGAAAGTGTGGATAACCCGGAAAAGCAAGGCGGCGCCTGGATTTTTCACCTGAAAATAATTTGGGATAATCAGGGATGAAAAGGGGATGAACCGCTTTTCCGCGTTTTAACGCTGAGAAAAAGCGCCTCTTGCCGCCATTGCTTTCTTCTGCATACATCATTATTTTCTCATATTTCAGAAAAAAAAGCAAGCAAAAAGACAAGAATTGATGGAAAGTACAGCCGGAAAACGGCTTATCCACATTTTCCCCAATTCCGCCTTCCCCGCATTGTGGATGTTTTCTGTTTGATAAATCGGGCTTCCGGTAATTTCATCCTCCGTTTTTCCCGAAGTTATCCACAAAAAAACATCAGCAGAGAAAACGAAGGAATATGCCGGGAGCCCTTGGTTCATGACGCAAAGGCCTGGAGACCGTGAAAGCCTCCAGGTCAATGATTAACGGAAGAAGAAGGGACAAATCACCGCCAGGATGATTGCCAGCACGACCCAGCTGCGGCCGCTGTCCTCCAAAGAGCGCAGAAGCCGCACCAGCGCGCGGATGGGATAGGTAATCAGGCCCAGCAGGAAGGGGCCGAACACCACGGGAATGAGCAGGGGGAAGAGATACGTCAGCATAAGCAAAATCAGCATTTCGGGCCCTCCTTTCTGTGAGCTGCGGTTGTTTCCGGGGGATGATTTCCCGCCGGTGAGAATATCATAGCATGCTGGCCGTTGAATGCAAGGGCGAAGCGCCAAAATGTACAAAAACGCGGACGAACTGTCACCGGGGACGTATTTCTTCCATATAATAAATTCCTTTTGCGCAAAGAAAAATATTTTAAAAGCACTTGACTTTATTACTTTTATGCGTTACACTTTAATGCGTCAAAGCACTAAAATTTCCGGGATATTTTTCCCGGGAAGGAAGCTGACGCGACGGGTGAAACGGTGTTTCGCCTGCGGAAAGGATGAGGAACGCATGATAATCAAGGTGCTGCTGCTGGTGATCTTTTTCGGCTCGATGGTGGGCATCGGCGTGTACTGCCGCAAAAATGCCACCGACGTGAACGGGTTCGTGCTGGGCGGAAGGTCGGTTGGTCCGTGGCTGACGGCGTTTGCCTATGGCACGTCGTATTTTTCCGCGGTTATATTCGTGGGCTACGCCGGCCAGTTTGGCTGGAAGTTCGGCATTGCCGCCACCTGGATCGGTATTGGCAACGCGGTGATCGGATCGCTGCTGGCCTGGGCGGTGCTGGGCCGCCGCACGAGGATCATGACCCAGCATCTGCAAAGCGCCACCATGCCGGATTTTTTTGCCAAGCGCTTTAATTCCTCCTCGCTGAAGATCATTTCCTCCGTGGTCATTTTCGTTTTCCTGATTCCTTACACCGCGTCTTTGTACAACGGCCTGAGCCGTCTGTTTGAAATGGCGTTTGGCATCCCCTACTTCTGGTGCGTGCTGGCCATGTCGGTGCTGACGGCCATTTACGTGATCGTGGGCGGATACATGGCCACCGCCATCAACGATTTCGTGCAGGGCATTATCATGGTGATCGGCATTGTTGCGGTGATTGCGGCGGTGCTGGGCAAAAACGGCGGCTTCATCGGCAGTCTGAACGGCCTGGCTGCCATTACCGACGAAAACGTGTCCTCCGTGCCGGGCATCTTCAATTCCTTCTTCGGGCCCGATCCCTTGAGCCTGCTGGGCGTTGTGATCCTCACCTCCCTGGGCACCTGGGGCCTGCCCCAGATGGTGGGCAAGTTCTACGCCATCAAAAGCGAGGGCGACATCCACAAGGGCACCATTATTTCCACCCTGTTCGCCATCGTGGTGGCCGGCGGCTGCTACTTCCTGGGCGGCTTTGGCCGGCTGTTCTCCGACGTGGTGGGCGTAACGGAAACAGGCGCGCCGGTGGGCGGCTTTGACGCGGTGGTGCCGGCCATGCTGTCCAATCTGCCGGAATTGCTGATCGCCGTGGTGATCATCCTGGTTTTGTCCGCCTCCATGAGCACCCTGTCCTCCCTGGTGCTCACCTCTTCTTCCACCGTAACGCTGGATCTGCTCAAGGGCTCCATCATCAAGCGCATGAACAAAACCTGGACCATGATCATCATGCGCGCCCTGATCGTGGTGTTCATTGCCATTTCCGCCGTGATCGCCATTATCCAGGTCAATTCGCCGGTGGCTTTTATCGCCCAGGCCATGGGCGTCAGCTGGGGCGCCATGGCCGGCGCGTTCCTGGCGCCGTTCCTTTATGGCCTGTACTGGAAGCGCACCTCCAAGCTGTCCTGCTGGGTGTCCATCCTGTTTTCCAGCATCTTTATGACCGTGGATATGCTCTCCAACCTGAAGGTGATCAGCGTGAACCTGGGCTTTTTGCAGTCGCCCATCAACGCCGGCGCGTTCTGCATGATCGCCGGGCTGATCCTGGTGCCTTTGATCAGCCTGATTACGCCCGCGCCCAACAAGGACAAGGTGGATTTCGCCTTTGCCTGCTACGACAAAAAGGTGCTGGTCAAGCAGACAGAAGCCTTGGGGGACGGGGAATGATCGGTTTCAGCTGAAGTCTGCCGCAGCTTTGTGGGGCGTGCTTTTCTGAAAAATAAGAAAAGTACGCCCCATCGTTTTTCCATCTGCGGAAAATAAACAAGGCCCAGCCGGTGCCCCGGACAGCATATCGGCCTGCAGAATCCATAAAATACTATATAAATTGGAAAAAATGTGGTATGCTACCCACGAACCGGATTTGAAGAACAGTGAGAAAAAACCATGATTATTGACGTGCACACCCATACGTTTCCGGACAGAATCGCGGCGGCGGCGGTGGAAAAGCTGCAATCATCGTCCCACACCAAAGCGTTCACCGATGGTACGGTATCGCAGCTGCGGGCGTCCATGGTCCGTGCCGGGATCGGGCTTTCCATTTCCCTGCCGGTGGCTACCAGCGCCCGGCAGGTGCCCCATATCAAC
>Ga0247610_10005353_pt1 | contig 13519 bp, 15 predicted proteins | sample 174DNAGHGhighgp2_FD_193483 | JGI IMG/M metagenome (GOLD analysis project Ga0247610, IMG submission 193483) | Sheep rumen microbial communities from Palmerston North, Manawatu-Wanganui, New Zealand - 1742 DNA GHGhigh gp2 | ecosystem: Host-associated > Mammals > Digestive system > Stomach > Rumen...
TATCTAATGATTCCTCAACAGGTTCACCTAATAATTCAGCGTTAATATAAGGAATTGCTCCAGATTGAGCTGCTTGTAAGAATCTTTGTGAAGCTATTCCTTTTCTAATATTTTCTGTACTGAAATTTTGTGAATCCAAAGATTCTATAGCACTACGTAATCTTTCTGCTTGAGAAGTTGTAATTCTTTCACCACTTATAAATGATACTAAATCATCTAGGGCATCCCAGAATCCGTTAAATTCATCATACATTTGTTTTGTTAAATTATTAATAGGTGTATCTTCTAAATCGTCTACAACCTTTTGACCACCAATTAATTGTAGATCTTGAATGATATCAGCTACTACTAAGTTTTTCTTATCACTTACATCTAAGCCATAAGTATCATTAATAGCGTTACAAATATCATCAGCAATTCTGTCTATTTTTTGAACAATTTCAACATCCTCTGGTGACATATCTTCAGGAACTAATGCTGTTGTTTCAACTGGTTCAGCAACCTCAGTTGCCGGAGTTTGATCAACTAATTCAGTTTCAACTTTTTCAGCTTCATGATCATCGTCTAATACTTCAACTTCTTCAGCGTCAAATAAACCTTCATTTAATTTACAATTTTCACTAACAAATATATCGTATCTATAACCTTCAGTTACTGATTTAGCAATTCTGTATTTTTCATTAGCTTCAACTAATTTATTTATGACTTTACCTAATTCGGCTCTACTTTTAACAGATGTTAATAAGTTTTCATTTTGTTGATTACCATTTCCATCTAAATGATTCTTAATTGCATCTTTTAGAAAATCTTTGAATTCTTGTAATTGTTGCTCAAAAGGTTTTTTATCTTCCCAGAAATCAAATGTATATCTTGGATAATTTAATTCATTTTGAACATTAATTTTTTCACCTTTTGGTCTACCAACTTCATAAGCAGTTCCTCAACTTGATTGAAATGCTTGTCTTATTAAAGGATAGTATGATTCATATTCAGCAACTATATCTTTAACTGTTTTTAACTTCTCACTGGCATTCTTAGGAGAATCGTAATAACAATGACCATTACTTGCAAAATTATTATCTTCATCTGCATCATAATCTTCACTAATAATCTTATTATATTTTTCTTTAGATATATTATGTTCTTTTAAGAACTTATCTACTTCGTCTTCATAACCTGTAAGTGATTTAAAGTTTTCAATTAATTTTTCATTTTTTGTAGGTTTAACAAAGTTATTATAAACTAGGTCTAGGTCTTCACCTAACATAATTGAATCTCTTATAAAATATTCTTCAGCTAATGGATTATTAATTCTGTTTAATTTTAATTTAGGATGAGCGTTAATAATTTCTTCTACTAATGATTCTTCTGTTACTTCTTTATCATCACCTAGATCTTCAATTTCTTCATCATCTAATACTTCTACTTCAGTATCTAAGTCACTATCTGTTATAAATATATTTAATGTTCTTAAACCTAAAGCTCCACTAATATAATAATCACCATATTTTTCTAGGAAGTCACTTAAATCTGTAATATCAACATATTCTGTTTCTTCCTCTGTATCAACATCGGTAACTAATAAAGTAGTTTGATTATATTCATCAGGTCTATAATATGTAAATAGATCCTTAACCTTTGTTCCATTTTCTTTTGGTTGATCTTCAGTTACATTTATTTCAAAATAGTTATCGTCTGTATTAAATGTATCCATCATTTGTGATTTAATTTTAAATGGTAATTCATCACTTGAATAAATTCCTAATTCTGAACCATTCTTATTTAATACTTTAACATTAACTGGGCTATCTTCAATAGTAAATGTATCAATTAAATTAGCAATTGAACCTTCAAATGTTGCCATATCTAATTTTTCATCTAATGATTCGTCAAAATCTTCCTCGTCCTCAAAATCATCATCATCTGAGTCATTAAGTAATTTGGCAATCTCATCGGCATCCATTACAGACCAACGCCAAGCCATATAATCAGGTCCTTCTAATGTACCCATATAGGCATTACCATTATCACAATAATACCAATAATCTAAATCTGTATCGGTATTTTGGAAAACACCAAGAACTTTACAACCTTCTGTAGTTTCTAAATCTTCAATAGCCTCATAATCTGGATCCTCATCCATATCTTCTAAAGGTGTTACAAATTTTTTAACATCAACAGGTGCATAATCTTCTTGTAATGATTCCTTTTTAGATTTATCTTTTTCCTCTTCGTCGTCTTCTGTGTCATCTTCCATAACATCATCAACATCAAATTCATCACCTAATTCAGGTAAATCTAAATCTTCTGTGTCGTCTTCAACAGCAGTTTCATCATATTCCTTTTCAATGTCATCTTCTGAATTTTCAGTTTCTGTGTTTTCTTCATTTCCAGTATTTTCAGTTTCAGTATTACCTTCAACTTCATCAACATTATCAAACATTGCTTCTTCATCTGATTTTTCATCATTATCAAGAGATGCTGTTTCGTTTTCTTGTGTGGCTTTACCAACTTGACCAATTAAGGTATAACCTGTACCGGTATTATGACAATGTGGACATTCATCTTCCATATTATATAAATCCTTATCATTTTCATCGGCTACTAATTTATCAATATCAATAAATCTTGTAGCTTTACATGAATTACATTGTAGTAACATCTTACCAACATAAGATTTACCATCTTTTAGATTTTCAAGAGAATCGGCATCAACATCAATTACTTCTAAATTTGAATCCTCTTCCTTCTTATCATTTTTTCTGAAGTTTTGAGCTAATTCAACATCTTCAGTATCCCTAACGTTTACTGATGCACCCTCATCTAACTTCTTACTTTTTCTTTTTGGAATTACAATTTCTTCATCCATTTCACTTAATGCTAAAAATGCATCTGTGATTGATTCAATTCCATAATTTCTTTTACTCATAATTTTTTAATCTCCTTTTATGCCTTTGTGAATTTTTAATGAGTTAAGATATAGGCATAACTTTCACTCATATATTAAATTTAGTAATAAAAAAACCCTCATGTTTTTATAAATAACATAAAGGTTTTATATATTTATATATAAAAATTAATTTTTATCCTTTTCAGGTACTTCATTAAATACGGCATCTATAATTTCACAACCACTGTAATCAATTTTAAAACCACATTTAGGACAATAGTTTAAATTACCTTTCATATTATGTTGTATGTATTCCATTCTAGACTGTATTGGTTGATTAGGTTCGAATTGTACTAATATATTTTTACAATTTTTACAACTGGCTATTTCTATATTTACCTTTTGTTCAATTGGAACACCATTTATAGTAATATTACCAGATGAACCTTCCATTGTTTTAAATTCTATTTCGGTAACTTTATCTAACATTTTTCTTTACCTTCTTTTATTTCTTCTAACATCTTTTGGTAATTATCTTTATTTGTAACAACAACATAATCGGTAACACTATTAACAATAAATGGTTTTAAACCCTCAATTAATTTTTGATTTGTTTTTAATTCTTTCTTTAATGGATTTTTTTCTAGAGATTCAGTAATTTTAGTTTTAACTAGTTTACCATTAAAGTTTTCTTTCAACCATTTAATAACAGCACTTTCATCAGTATAACCAACATTTGGTCTGTGCATCCTTATAGCAACCTTATCATCTTTTTCGATAGGTTTATCATCTTGTATTAAACTTAAAAGTTCTGCTTTATTGTTAACAATACTTTCTTCTAATGAAGAAATATTTTCTTTAGCCTTTTCAATTATTTTTTCTTCAGCTGTTAAGGCTTGTTGAGCTGCATAAATTAAATCTATTAATTCATTAATTCTATCCATTATTATTTCACCACCGGAGTTCCATTTATTTTTATAAATTTTTCAACATTATTTGTTGCATATAGTTTTTGCATAGTAATTATTGAAATTTCATTTTGATATACTTCATTAGGATATTTATTTTCATATATTTGTTGACAAATATTAGGATCAATATCCTCGACTATTTCGTCAATAGCGATAATTTCATATTCAGGTTCTGATTTATCAATTTCTTGATATTCTACTAAATAAATATTATACATTCATTTACCTCTTTTCTAATAATATTAATATATACAATTAATTGCTTTTAAGTTGTCGTATATGATTAAACATATCCTTAATATTATCTTTTAATTCATATCTTTCACTTAAAGGTGAAGTAGAACTAACACTATAAGTTTTTGCAACTAAATCAATAAAAAGTGTATGTTGTCCATCTTCACCCATATATGTTTGATTCCATTCTTCGTCACTTAATAATCTTTTAGGTTCTAATTGTTTTAGGGCTAGATTATCAAAGGATACAACATCAAAATGATTAGTTAATTCAGATAATTCATCATATAAATCTTTTTTATTCTTATCCACTAACTCATTGTGATAAGTCTCACCACGTCTAAAATCTTTATAACCTAGAATTAATAATTTTAAATTATTGTCATATAACTTTTTTAAAGTTTCAACCGAATGAACACCATTAATTACATGAATAACTGCTGTAGGATATTGTTTAATTAATTCAATAAAATGTTCTTGGTCTGGATTTGTTAAGGAAACTCCTAAACCATAAATTAACTTGTTCTCAATTAATTTTGCAAGTAAATCATAATTTTCCATAAAGTGTTTTTGATTTACTGTCATATTTGGAATTAATTTTAATTTTTTACATTTTTCTAAAAATGGAATTAAGTCAGGATGTTCTAGTGGATTCCCACCACCAATAGCCAATTCAGTATACGGTAATAATGTTTCAATAAACTTTGCATTCATTATATCACCGTGTTCACCATCAGGTTTAGAATTCTCGTGACAAAATTTACAACCCATATCACACTTATTAGTAATTTTAACATCCATTGAATCAGGATATTCCGGTATTAAATTATCTAATTTATTATACTTTATAATAGTTCCATCTTCAAATATGGCTTTCCAATAGTTACCATTTTTTATCTTACCAATTAACTTCAATAAAATCACCTCATAATCTTTAATTAATAATACAATAAAAAAAGAAAGTATTTTAATAGTTTTTAATACTTTCTTAATTAAGTTATATTATCTTTTTAATAATTCTTTTAATTTTTGTAATTCTACTAGTTTCTCAAGATATGCATTAAAAATTACTTTATCATAGTCTTTAGGCTTTTCTTCTAGTTCTGATTCCTTTACTACAAAATCACTAGCATAAACATTATCTGGATAGAAATGATTATAACAAACACTATATTGTATTTCTGCTTTTTTAATGTTTTTAGGAATTAATACTTTTGTAATTTTGACTAACAATTTATTTTCTTTTAACATAACAATACTATTTTCTTTAAATAACGGTAGTGGAGTTTCAAGTACTTTAATTTGTTTTTTCAGGTCCTTTATAAGTACCCTTAGTTTTTCAATATCCTCCTCTGTAGCTATGTTTTGAATTAGAGAGTCTACACTAGCATTGACATCTGCTTCTGTGACAGTTGGAATTTTAGATTCAAAATATTTCATAATAATACCTCCAAATCTTAATTTTTATATTCTTTATTATTCCTATAGTAATCGATTTTATTATAAGTTTCTTTATCAACAGTTACTATTCTATCTCCCATAGACTTTGGATAAATTCTAATAGAGTCTACAACTTCATCATTTTTATCTAAAATAAGAAACTCATGAAAATTAATACAACCATAAGCCGGTCTTCTACATCTTATTTCATCAAACCATTTTAAATCTACACGATAACTATGATAGCTATCAGAATCTAAGTCCATAAGAGGATCTTCAAAAAATTTTTTATCAGGTAGGTAAAATTGTTCCTTTGGTTTATCTTCTAGCAATTCGTAAGTCTTTTCAAATATATCGGGTTTACAAGGATAAAATTCACCGTTAACACCCTTAATTATATAATCACCTATATTGGCTTTCATATCTCCATCTACAGTGTGAATAACTAAGTGTTCTTTTTTGCAAAATTCTTGAGGAAACAGTAATATTTCATCACTCATAAATTGCATACAAGTCGCCCAATTCCAACCGTCAAATTGTATTGCTTCAACTTCAATTGGCTTTTTCCTATATCTATTATAATTCAATTTAGACCTCCAATTTTTTCAAAGTCACCTTCTGTTATACTATATACTTTTTATCCATCATACCCAAATTTTGCGATGGCTTTAATAACTTCACCATTAGGTGTATTATATGAATATTCTTCATACTCTAATTCATCATTACAGAAGTCTTCGTAATCTTCAAAATTATAAGTATCTTTCCAGTCTCTACCTTTTGCCTTGTGCCAAGCATCAACTTCTTCTAATGGATATAATTTACCTGATTCAAAAATAATATTGCCACTGTCATCTCTAACATTAAATTCACAATAAACTAATTTTCCATCAACCCACTTATCAAAGTCATCTTTAACTGCCATTACTAAGCTATGAGTACTAGAGCTATTTGTTTCAAATGTACCTTTTCTAACTTTAATCATTAGTATTCTCCTTTTCTTTTTCTAATTTATACAATTTTATACCTATTTTATTATTATGTATTGGTAAAATTATTACATTTTTTATACCTGTATCATTTAATGCATTTTTAAGAGTTTGACAATAGTATGTAGCTTGATCTTTAGGGGTATTTGTAAATTCAATTTTAATTAAATAAGTATTATTATGATCTAATTCTGTAAAACTAATATCTTTACCATATTTAGCGACAATTTCTTCTAATTCTTTTTCTGTATAGGTAGACATATTAATCCTTTCTACTCTTCAAAATCCTTTTCTGTTATATTATATACTTGATAAATACCACCCCAACCAGTTTTTTGACAATTACCTGCTGGTAAAGTATCATCAAAGATTTGATAGTAATCACTGTTATCGTTAGTGATCAAAATTAAAATTCCTTTATTAAATATAATATTAAGTAAATTTTCACCAGACAATAAATCATTACTCTCATGATCTATATAACCAAATGGATTATATGAGTCAGTATTTAATTCAAATTTAATTTCTTTAATTTCAGGACAATTAGATTTTATATTGGATAATAAATATTCTACGTCTTCATCCTTTTCTAATTGTCCATCTTCAACCATTTTTTCACACTCTTCAAGGGAATACCAGTATCGATCATCACCCTCTGGAGTATAACCTTTCCAACGACATAAATAAGTCATTACATAATCTAATTTATCATTTGCTGTCGATAAAATATCTAGAGTATTTCCAAAGGCATCTTCAGGACCTGTCCAGCCATAAGTTCTAAAGTGAATTGTTAATATACCATCTTCTGTTTCTAATTTAGGTTCATATCTATCTGGATTTTTTCTTGAATAAACTAAACAATGACTGGAACTACTATTAGTTTCAAAAACATTTTTTCTTATTTTAATCATAACTTTAATTAACCTCATTTGTCGTTTTAATACCAACAGCACCTAAAACAGCCTTAGTGTCTGCACTTATCGTTGTATCTGGGAGTGTGAACTCCTTACCACATTCTAAACATTCGTAAACATTAACTGAACCGGAGTCAGTTGAAGGTTGTAAAGGCTGTACTTTACCATCTTTTATAATAGTTGGTCTATATACCCCATCACCTATTGAGTACTTGTACATAAAATGTGACTTACCACAATGTGGACAGGTTGTTCCGATTGTCGAATCCTTTGTTTCTATAGGGTTAAGAGAACCTGAGATATAAGGATTAAGATTAGAACCAGTTCCTCGTTTATTAAGAAATTCTATAATTTCATCTACAGTTCCCCAAATTGAATAGTTATCTAAATATAACATCATAATAATAATTCTCCTTTCTTATATACTAGTCATCAAGTTTATTTTCTACTTCTACAATATCATACATTGAAATATCTGTATTTTCAAAAATATTGTTAGATAATTTTACACCAGTTTCGAAGGTATAACCGTACAATCTAGATTTTATTTTAGGGTTTAATTCTTTTGCCTTACTAATTATGGCTTTAATTTTTTTAGTATTAGATTTTTTATTTAGTCTATCAAATACTTCTTTTCTATCTTCTTTACAACAATCAACACCAATAGTAATATATTTTTTATATTCTGAAATATGATCTTCTACATAATCTAAACATTCATCTAAAGGATCTTTATCTATCCAATAAATATTTGTATATAAATCACTATCATTCCAAAAATCTTTATTTTCTGAAATATCTTCTAAATTATCAGCATCAATAATGCCAGCTTCAAATAAACCTTTAAAATCTTGAATTTCATCACCATCAACAATGATAGTATATTTAGGATTTAAAATTAAATCTTCGAAATCAATACCTTTTCTCTTAACGAAATCCATAGGATTTTCACCACTCTCATTATCATAAACAGTACCATAATCCTTTACAACTTTATAGTTTTTCATATCTGTTCCATAATCCCAATCTTTTCTTTCTTTATATAATTTAATCTTAGTAGGATCTGTGATACCTGTTTGTTTCATAATTAAATTTGTTATTAGTTGTATCCTATTATTTAAATATTCTTCTTTATGTTCCATATCATGATAACCACCAAGTAAATAAGCACTAACATATCTTAACTTATCTAATGGAGTATGTAAAATTCTAAATGGACTTCTTTCATAAATCATATCAGCTGAATCATAAAAATATTTCCAAAGTTCGAAACCCTTTTTATCATATTGTGGATTGTACCCTAATCTTAATTCTTCTTTAGTATATGGAATAACTTTTTTACTTACAACTAAACTGTGCATTGAACTTGAATTTGTTTCAAAAACATTTCTTCTTATATTTATCATAAAATTATCTCCTTATTTATATTAATATACATTATTCATCCAAGAATTTTAACTTTTCTTCTATTTCTTTGTCCGTTAAAAATAACATTATTTCTTTACCATCAATAACAGTATAATATGGTATTTCAGGATCATGTAATTTTAATATATGTAATAAAGCGTATACAAATGTTAAATCTTTATAACCCTTAATTTTTAAAAACTCCCTATCCTGAAATGGACATATAGTTACTTTTTTATAACGATAATAATTAAAAAGATACTTTAATACGAAAAAACGTCTTGTTGTAGTAACAATTTCTGTTATACTATTTGCTAATATTAATTTATGTAACTCAAGTGACATACCAGTTATTACATATTCGTTTTTATTTGTTAGTATTTCAACTTCTTTATTTGTTAAATCAATATTTTTCTTTTGTGGATAAGCACCATAAGTAAATAGATAATTTAAGTTAATTGTTTTTTCTTTAGCCTTTTCCTTATAGTCAGGGTTACCACTTGATTTTGGTTTATCCGAAATAACCTCATATGCAACATTATGATGACTAACTAAAAATAACCTAGCTACCAATCCATCGTAATAATCCTTAGTATCTTGTGTATCAGCTTTTCTTCAAGATGATTTAATTCTAACATTTGGAATATCTGCATAAAATGAATGTGCTATTCTTGAATCAAATCCACCAGATAATTCACTTGAAATTATTTCATTTTTTAATGAATGAATATAATCATAATATTTTTTATGCCAGTTTAAAATAATAGATTTTGAATCTTTTAATTCTTTCGTAAAAGTCTCAACTGGTATTAAATTTTGTGTTAAACCAACTTGAGGTATCATTTGTATATAACTAAAATTTTCATTAAACTTTATTTCGTTATATAAGGTATCAATAGTATTAGCATTTATACAAAAAGAAAATTCCCCACCTTTTTCTAAATTCCAATTTTTAAAAAATGGATTTTCGGTTAATTTAATTCCTTTTTCTTTTAAATGTTCAACTAAACGATAAAAATTGTTCGATATTGCCCAATAATTTTGATCCTTATATATACTTACATAAGGTTGTATGTAACTTCCCTTTATCGTTAAATAGTCATTTTCATCCCAAAATACTTCTAATCAATAACCGTTATCGTCAACTGTTTTATAACCATAAAGTAGTTTTTTATCTTTAGGTCATTTTTGTCAGTTATCTTGTGTTATTAAGAATATATCAAAATCATCATAATTCAATTTATTCTATCCTCCTGTAACAATACTACCTTTATTGTTTTGTTTAACTATATCGTGTAATTCATCACTTAATTCCATATCATCATCACGATTACAGTAGGCTATTCTACCTTTTAATAAAAATAAACCTAAAGTTCTTAAATCATTAAAAATACCAGTTTCAATCAATTCATCTATAACCCATTCACAGTCTTCAAAAACATAACAATAACCATTTTCAGGTGGTATAAATTTTAAATTTGGTAAGTAATCGACGATTAATTTAAATATTGAATAAGCATTACTACCAGTATTTAAATTTATTTTATTATTTTCATCTCGTTTATATAAACCATCTTGGCACATACAAGTATATAAATACCTTAATTTATCAATTATATTTGTAAAACAACCTTCATAGGTGCTATAGGATTTACCTTCAAAAGTTTTATCATTAGCTTCACCAGTAAAAATATGTATTTCAGTTTCTAATTGTGGTAGATTTAATAGTACAACAAGGTCGGAAGAACTTACATCTTTATAATAATCCTCATTATTTAAAATTAAAGCATGAGTGGAACTACTATTTGTTTCGAAACATCCTTTTCTCACTTTTATCACACTTCTCACCTCTTTTAATAAATATACAATAAATACAATAAAAAGGACCAAAAATGGTCCTTTAAATTCTTTGTATTTTTAATTTTTATTTTAATTATAATAATTTATATATGTAATATATAAACGTTTAAAATACGCTAATTTAACAATATTAATCAGCTGTCTTTTTAAGTTTAGCTCTTCTCTTTCTTCTTCTGTTACGTCTTGAAGTAGCCATAAATTCATTTTTATTATTTTGATACCAACTTAATCCTTTAGCCGCTGCAGCCTTACGGGCTCTAATAGCTTTTGATTTAGAACTAAAATCTCCTAAATAATTTCTTTGTCCATCAACATCTATATAGGCTCTTCATTTATTATATGGTTCACCACCATATTTTGCTACCCAAGAAACACCAGTATAACCAGAGGTATTATTTCTTAATAATTTTTTACCTTTATACAAATCTGTTATTGTGTTATACCTAGCATCAATATTTTTATCACTACAAATACAAGATCCATATTTTTCAGGATTTGTTACCAGATTACTTAAAAATAGTTTCTTTTCTCTACCACAGTTTGTACACTTAGTTCTACACATTAAACGTTTTTTACCATATTTTTTCTTACGGTATATTGACATTACCTTTTGTTGGTTAAATATTTTATTTCTAAAACTATCTAACTCATCTTTAGAATAAGTTTCATCAACTATATCTTCATTTAAGTTTTCATTTATATCATCTGAACTATATATTTCCTCTGGATCATCACGATTAATCATATCTAAGGTTATTTTACTTTCATAATCAAATATCTCATTAGAAAGTTGTTCTAGGTTATCGGTTGGTTCAAAAAGTTCATTTAAATCACCTTGACCACCACTTACATTAGGATAGTCTAGATTTGTATATATTACTTTATATAAATCATCAGTTTCCTCGTCTGGAACAATTTCATATAGACAATTACCTAGGAAACCATCTCCTTCAAAATCTGAAGGTGTAGTAATTGTATCATAAGGTTTAAAAATATAACTTATATGTGGACGAAATAAATCTTCATCCAATGGGTGTTCACTTTCAATTTCTTTTTCATCATTATACATCAATATATAAGCTGTTCAAACATCATCTAATATATCTGTATCTTCTTTATAAATTAATGGATTTAAACCTGTAGTTTCTTTTAATTTTTCGAATATTTTTTGTAAATCATCTAAGTAATTAACCCATTCACCTGAACCATTCATTCCACCACTTACCATAAATGAAACTACTGGTTTATTAGGATTTTGTTCATCATATGGATAAACGATTAATTTATTAAAATCTATTTTGTCATCATCAAATTCTTCAATCCACATTTCAGGATCTTTTTCATCATTAGGTTCGAATAAATGAATTTTAGTTTCTTCATTTTCATTTTCTTCAAAAGTATCTCTAATGATATCTTCTAAATCATCTTCAACTAAGTCAGATTCTAATAACTGTTCAGTAATAAAATCTTCATCTTCTTCCTCTAATGATTCTTTTAATTTTGTTCAAGCAGCTGTTAAGTCGATACTTATTTCTAGTCTGTTTGAATCAAAATCTTTAATTGCTTGTGGACCACAATATGCCCTTAATAGAAAATAAGCATTATTAAAGTCTAATTCTGTTTTAAAGGTGTAATAGAAAATATCACCTCAATCGGAATAATCAACTTCAATTCCTCTATCTTCTAAGAAGTATAATATTTGTAATCCTTTTTGTTTATTGGTCTCCATTCTATGGCCTCCTATAATTATTTAAGATTAAATTTAAAATTACATGTTTTATATCAAATAGGTTTATAACGTGTACCCCTATCATCTATCTCTTTAAATTTTTTTTGCATTAAATTAAAAAGTTTATGTAAATTTTCTTCAGAGTTTGCGTCCTCTCATTTAATTCCTAGTTCCTTTAAGTAGTCGATAAAAAAGGGACTTCTTCTATTTGGACGTAATAATTTATCATTTCAAATTAGAGTATTATCATCAAGATGTTGAACTAAACAAGGTTTATAAACAATATGTTGTAATTTTAATTTAGCCAATGCCCATCTCATAATTTTATTAACACTATTTATTTTTCAGGCTTTAAAATCATATGAGTCCATAGCATTAGCCATAGGTAAAATTAAGTTCTTTGGAATATATACACATTGGTTAAAATAAAAATCTTTTTCTAAACAACTATCTTTATATCTTAATGGAAAATTAAAGAAATTAATTATCTTATTAGGAAACTTTGAGATTGCCCTTTTAATTTCCATCTCAAAGTTTTCACATAGTACAACATCATCTTCTATTAGAACAATATCTGTATCAGCAATATCTCTTAGATGATTTGGAAAGTGTTCAGTAAATTTTTCGTTATCAATTATTAAAGAATATTTAATTTGATTTACTGACTCGTGTAATTTTCTTTGTCCTGTTGTTCTAATATAAAACTTTAACATATTAATCTGCTGTAATTGTATAAGTTACTCCACTAATTTCAATAGTAGTAGATTGACCACTTTCTGGTAAAGTTACATACTCCCATTGAACACCACATTCATTACCTTTCCAAACAACTAAAGAGTTTGAATCAGGCATTTCGATAGGATCTAACCAGCCAGCATTGCAGTAGTAACAGTTAGTACTTGAGTAACCACTAAATGGGTCAGCAAATTCACCATAACCACCATAACGATAAAGAGTGTCACTACTAACTGAAACATCAGTAAATTGAGGTACACCATCCCAACTACAATAATATACGGCATTGCTACCACTTTTGATATTTATCTTAGTAAAATTTGGATCTTCCTCTGTATCATAATAATATA
>Ga0247610_10005356_pt1 | contig 13517 bp, 21 predicted proteins | sample 174DNAGHGhighgp2_FD_193483 | JGI IMG/M metagenome (GOLD analysis project Ga0247610, IMG submission 193483) | Sheep rumen microbial communities from Palmerston North, Manawatu-Wanganui, New Zealand - 1742 DNA GHGhigh gp2 | ecosystem: Host-associated > Mammals > Digestive system > Stomach > Rumen...
AAAAATATTTAGAATATTGCCGTTTATATGAGGAATCATATATACTATTACAGGTCAAAAACGGGAAAATCAAAATTGACAATCCCGTGCTAAATTCAGAAATTAAAGAATCTGAACCAGTGTAGAGCGTAGAGATTGAACCTGAGAAATCAGAATAAAATATCTCCAAGAGTGACCTGCATCCCAACTGAAATAAGTGGATGAAAAGGTACGCCGAACTTATAAGAAATTATAAGAAGTTAAGATAAAAAGCTTAACGATAACAAATTGAAATCCAGTTTTATTTTGTACTCGTTTGTCTATCGCCCTTTAATGGAACATTTAAATGATGATGATTTTTATGTTTCTTATTTCTCTTTAGAGATGCCTGCTACTGTAGTATTTGGAAAATTACTTTCTACTTATATATTTGAAACCTATGGTAAAAGACTTTCTATAACTGAAATTCTTTCTAGAAAGAAAGGATATATTCTTAATGATAAAAATTATGAATTAGTTAAAGGATGTACTGATTGGTTGAATAAGATAGAAAGTAAAATTCATGTTTATGATAAATCTTTAAATGCGGATAAACTTTATGCTATTTTAATGCAAAAGTTAGAAAAATTTGGAGAATTTGAAGAGACCGAAAATAGAAAAATTTATAAACCACATAATCCGGATCTTCTTTATGAGGTTGTTATAGATCACGTAGGACTTCTAAAGCCATCTAATGGTCATAATAAAAAAGGAGAAATGGATACTATGGTAGCATATTTAGTTACTTTAAGAAATATGTGTGGTATATCTCCAGTTTTAATCCAACAAATTAATCGAGACCAAAGTAATATTGAGAGATTTAAAGCCGGACGTACTGGAATACAAATTTCAGACATGAAGGAAACTGGGGATACTACTGATGCTGCTGAAGTAATTATAGCATTATATGGTCCAAATAGAGATAAACTTAACACTTATAGAGGTTATGATATTAAAAAGTTAGGTGACCATGTGCGTATAATTCAGATATTAAAAACCAGATTCGGTAGTGCAGACATAGAAATTGGAGTTAACTATCATGGGGATGTAAATGAATGGCACGAATTACCCCTTCCTAACGAAATTTATGATTATAATAAATATTTAACACCTGATTATATATTAGAAAAAGATGTAGATGAAGAAAAACATGAAGTAGATAATTCAAGCAAAAATGAATTTAAACTAATTTTATAATGGCTTGTCAAACATTGTGTATTTATGGTGAAAGTGGTCACGGAAAAACAACTAGTCTTCGTAACTTAAATCCAGAAACAACTTTTATTATTTCAACTACAGGTAAACCTCTACCTTTTAGAGGTTGGAAAAAGAAGTATATTCCCTTTAAGATTGATAAGGAAACTAAAGAAATTACTGGAAACTATTATGTAAGTTCTAATTGGGAAGCTATACTTAAGATTCTTAAGATAGTAAATTCAAAACTACCTAATATTACTACTATAGTAGTCGATGATTTTCAATATGTGCTAAGTTATGAATTTGTCGATCGTGCAACTGAAGTTGGATACCAAAAGTTCTCAGAATTAGCACAACATGCAATGGAAATTCTCAGATATGCTGAACAAATGAGAGAAGATTGTACAATGTGTTTTTTAACTCATTGTGAAAACACTGGAACTGAGATTGATCCTAAGTATGTTATTAAAACCATTGGAAAACTTCTTTCCGAAAAAGTAACTCTTGAAGGATTATTTACTTATATTTTCTTTGCAAAGACAGAGGAAGGTGATGATGGAAGGATGCAATATAAATTAGTTACTAATAATGATGGAAAATGTCTTGCAAAAACTCCAATGGGAATGTTTGAGGAATTAGAAATTGATAACGACTTAAACGAGATACTTAAAGTAATTAAAGAATATAACGAGGAATAATGTTAGAAATTCAATCATCTAAAATTGTTTTAACTCTTGTCGATACTGAAACAGGAGAACTTTTTACAAAGGAAGCAACCTTTGGAGATTTTAAAGAAGTAACTAAGAAAGCTACCACAACTCGTACAAGGAAAGTTAAGGATGATGGTGATCCTACACCTAAAATTACTCTTCTTGAAGGTAAGTGGCAAATGAATCATGCTTGTGTGGAACTTACAGGATTTGAGCCCGAAATGAAGCTTGAGATTAAGTTTGAAAAGAAGGGCAAAATCACAACTCCAATTCTTTGTGAAGATGAAAAGAGTGGAAATAGACTCACAAAAACTTATACAGTGAGTTGTAGGGGTTCGCGTCACGATAATCTTGCAGAATATGGAGACACATTTGAAGTAACTCCGTATGAAGGAAAAGAAGGATATTTCAAACTTAAAGGAAATATTGAAAAGGAATCAGATATTGTAGAGATTCCAGAAGAAATATCTGATCCAGAAGACGATGATTTAAATATTACCGATGATTCTGGAGTTGATATGTCAGATTTCGACTTAGAACTTTAATAATTATTTCTTAGTAGATAGTTTTATAAAAATAGATATTATTTTTTATTATTTTTTAATTTTATAAATCTATGAATTTTAACTTTAATTCAATTGCCGAGCAAAATTATGCCTCTAGTACAGGTTCTTATCTTCGTCCTTATGATATTTATACAGTAAATCTTACTAAAATTGAAAAAACAGAACTTAAAGGCTCAAAGGATCCTAATGCTGTTTATCCTATTGTAGCATTGGAATTTACGGGAACTGGAGAGAATAAGGGAGTGTTCACTACTAATTTGTTTATTCCAACTTCTGAACAAGATATGGAACGTCCTACATATCAAAATAATGAAGGACATGAATATCAAAGACCTTCTCGTTTTGAGAATTTCCAATTTACTTTAATGCAGATTGTTCATGCAATTAATCCTGTTGGAGAAGAGAAGATTAAAGCAAATGCTTCTAAAATTAAAACTATAGACCAATTTATTGATTTGGTTGTTAAAGCACTTGCTGGAAAAAGTAATGTGGAGACTAAGTTGAAATTGGTTGGTCGTAATAGCAACGGAACAGTATATGCTGCTCTTCCTAATGCTTGTGGACTTAATAAGGCTGGAGAAGTATTTCCTGTAAACTTTATTGGAGATAATCTGTTCTTCACTAATTATGAACTTACTCAACAAAAGAATTATCAAAATGCTAAACCTACTAATATGGATAAAGTTGAAAATAATCCAGATGAAAAAGGTGAGGAATTTGATTTAGATGGACTAGAACTTTAATAAATAATATAGACTCTTATGGAATTTATATCGTTACAACCAAAAATTACTAAAGACTTTATACTTTCCAAAGTAAATCAAGAGTCTATAATACAATATTATACAGGAGCTGATGTGAATAGTAAAAAACTATTCCTCAGCCCTTTACGTAAAGATAATCATGTAACTTGTTCAATATATAAGTCCAAATCTGGAATTCTTTATATACATGATTTTGCAACTAATGAACATATTGATTGTTGGAATCTTGTAATGAGGCTTTATGATTGTAATTATTATGAAGCTCTTAAAATAATAGCACAAGATTTTAATTTAGTTACAACTACTTTTGCTAAAACTAGTTCACCAAAAATTGTAGAATCATTAAAAGAAACAGAATCTGCTAAGATACAGGTTCAAATTAAAGATTTTACAACCAAAGAATTAGAATGGTGGAAATCTTTTGGAATTAGTAAAAAAACTCTTAAGAAATATCATGTATTTTCTTTACAGTATGTATTTTTAAATGGAGAATTAAAATTTACTTCTTCTGAACAATGTCCTATTTATGGTTATTATTTTGGTAAGGATAAAAATTCTGAAGAAAAATGGAAAATTTATTTTCCAATGCGAGATTCCTTTAGATTTCTTAATAATATTAATAAGAAAACTCTTCAAGGATATAAACAGCTTCCAAAAACTGAAGATTTACTAGTTTGTACAAAAAGTATGAAAGATGTAATGGCTATGTATGAATTTAATATTCCTGCTGTAGCTACTAATAGTGAAACACTATTTATCAGTGATAAGCAATTAGAAGAATTTAAGCAACGTTTTAAACATATATTAGTGTTTTATGACAACGACAGGCCAGGAAAATATAATATGGCAAAGATTAGACGAGAACATCCTGAACTCAACTATTATTTCTTGCCCGGACATCTCTCCAAAGACTTTACTGATACAATCAGACAAGTAGGAGTTGATAAAATGAAAGAATTAGTAAATCAATTTATGTCTAATTATAAATTTAAGTAATCATGAAAATTAGTGAAATGATACAAGAACTCCAAGAAATTCTAAGTGTTGATGGAGATTTAGAAATTTATGAAGAAACTCTTGATGGAGGAGAAAATACTGGATTATGGTATTCTGTAGATCCAGTAGTACGTTGTAAAAATGAAGTACAAATACGTACTGGTTATGATTTTCTTCCTAATAAATTTGTAAGTTTAGAGTAATATGAAAGTTTACATAGCTAAAGATTGGACAGGTTCTAAAGTATTTGCAGAACCTCCAGTTCTTATGAAATGTGGAGGTATGCCAGATATTTGGAGTGGCCATAGATTGCCATTTATCATTGATGGATCTTTTGCAGAAAATGAAATTCCAAGAGGAAAGTATTTAGAAAGAAATATTTGGTGGTCAATAGTAAATATTATAAAATGAAAAAAATAAAGAATTTTGATTTTACTGGAACTAGTTATCATGGAGATTCTATAAAAGCAAGTTTCTTCCAATTAACTCATTTATTTGGATTACCTTCTATTAATAATTGTGAAAGTAAAGTAAACTATGAATGGGAATTACAAACAGAGAATGGAATTCCATTTACTTTATATGATTGGAAATATTACAGACCATTATTAATTGAAGAAACAATAGAATGGCACATTGGAACAGATACTAAAGAACATAGTAAGATAATTAAGCAAGAACTTGATATGTTATTAAAATGAAAAAGTAGCTAAATACAGCAGTAAAAATAACAATGAAAGGAGGACAGTCTAGTGTTTATGAAAACATAGAAACCGCTAGCATGATGACTGGATTGTCTATACAAACATTAAAAATAAGAGCTAATAAAAATAGTATTCCAAAAGATGGGATACAAGTAGAGTGGGTAGATCCACATACTAAAAAACATTATACGGCCAAAAGGTCTAAACAAAAAGGAAGTGCATTTGAACTTGATGTGATACATAAGCTTAATGAAATAGGCTATAACACAGTTAGTTCAAGGTCAAATAGTAAAAATTTAGATAATATGAAGATAGATGTTGATGATTTAGAGGGGAGTTTACCTTGTTATCTTCAAATGAAAGCAACACAATCTACTCCTTCATATTTTAAAATAGCAGAAGAGTGTCCTTTAAAAGATAAACCTTTTGTAGTTTGTTGGAAAAAACAAGATAAAGATGGAGGACAATCTCCAGGCACAATTTTTATTGCTCCAATTGAGATGTTATACGATTATTTAAGTTTAAAATTAAAGAATGCTTAATAAATATGTTTATGCCGAGTCTACACAAGACTATTGGCCTGAAATTAAAACTATTTCTGCAAAATCTTATTATGATGCTGTAGAAAGACTAATAATGCAATATGGTGACCAATTAGAAGATGATAAAATTCTTAATACCATTGAAGATTTAGACCAACTAAAAGAATATCTAAATAATAATTATTCCATTGCATTATCAGATTTAGAAGACTATGAAGAATTATGATAAAATTAAGAGAACATCTAAGAATTTCACTTGATATAGATGGAGTATTAGCTGATTTTGAAACTGCATATCTCAAAAGATTTAAAAAATGGCCCAACTATGATTGGGCCATTACTCGTAATGTAGCTAATATACTCATCCATGAAAGAGATTTTTGGTTAAATCTTCCAGTATTAAATAAAATAGAATTTACTCCTCGTATGTTTTGTAGTGCTAGGGTAAATCCAAAAAGATGGACAAAACAATATCTCAGAGACCATAATTTTCCAGAAGCTCCTTTATTCCAAGTTCCTGGATATAAATTAAGTAAAGCTAAAACTCTTAAAGGAAGATGTGATGTTCATATAGAAGACAGTATAAAGAATTTTTTAGACCTTAATAGTAAAGGAATTCCCTGTCTTTTATATAATACTAAAACTAATGAAAATCTTGGCCCTATATTAAGGATATATTCTTTAGATGAAGACGAGATAACAGATGCATACTGGATTGGAAGAGAAGCAGGTGTATTTGATGACTTTAATAAATATTTTAACTATGATAATTAGTGGATTTTGGGGATTTGCTACTATAGCAATTATTGTAGCTGGATTCGTATATTATACATATATGAAGTATAAAAGGTGACTATGGAAATTGATAATGAATTAATTAAACAGATTAAGATTACTCCTTTGTTAGATACACTTAAACTAGAGGATATTGATGATGATACTTATTTTAAACAATATTCTAAAGATTATATTTCAAATTCTCGATTAGGTGTATTAAAGAAGGATGGAGTAAAAGCATTCTTTGAAGGAATTCCACAAGTTTACAATCCAAGTTTTGAGACAGGTACATTAATTCATGAAAATGTATTAGAACCTGATAAGTATGAAGTAATTGAGGGAGTATTTAAACCTACTGCAAAAGCTGGGTTAATGGCAGAAGCTCTTTACAGACCAGATGGAACGACTCCAACTGATGATGAAATTAAATCTCAATCTTATATAATTGGATATTATAAAGATAAACTTACTTCTAATAGACTTAAAGAATTTAGAGATAAAGCTGAACCTTATTGGAGAGATAGATTTATTTATGAACAAAATAATCCAATAGGAGATAAAAAACGAATCTATACTGATGAAAAGAATTTTGAATTATTAACTAATTGTTTAAGAACATTAGGAGAAAATAAAGATATTCAAAAACTTCTTCATCCGACTGGAATTGTAGAAGAACCAATAGTTGGAAATGAAAGAACTATTTTGATGGATATTGAAATGAAAATTCCTGATCATGAATCTAGAATTTATCATTTAAAAGCTAAATTGGATAATTTTAGTATAGATACTGAAGAGAATGTTATAACTGTTAATGATTTAAAGACTACAAGTAGGCCTGCTGTTCAGTTTGATCCTACATTCTTTTCATACCAACGTGAAATTGCTTTCTATAGTTATCTTCTTAAACAAGTAGTAAAGAAGTATTATAATATTGAAAATCCAACTATTAAGGGCAATTTTTTAGTAGTATCAACAATTCCAGAATATAATACACTTGTATATCCTATGACTCCTAAACTATTTAAGAGTGGAATGATGGAAGTGTCTTATTTGTTGAAAACAGTAGCTTATTTTAATCAAACTAAAGGATATGAATTTTGAAGAACTTAGAAGATTCTATTCTGAACATTATAGTTTAGGTTATCTAAATCTTACAGAATCTGATGGACATTCTCCTTTTGAAAGAAAGCTAATTCTAATTTCTTTAATAAATTATCTATATGATAAAAATAAAGCTAAGAATCCAGATTTAACTTATTATTCTTTAATATATAAGCTAAGTAAAAATTTAGGGTTACCTGAAAATTATATAAAAGGGTTAGCAATAGTCTGTGAAGATTTTGCTTATGGAAATAGTGGGAACTTTCCAACTTTTGGTTTAGAAGGTAAAAAAATTTTAGGAGAAATACAAAAAATTCTTTCTACTTATATGCCATTTTAAACCAAAATAAATTTTTAATGTAAAAATATGTTAAATTAATATGACATAAATGTTTAGATAATAAATTAGATTACATTCAAGTTAAGAATGTGAGTAGATAGTTCATATTTAAATTAGATAATTTTTTATGGGAAAGGAAAACTTTCTAAATGTATTAATGTAAAAATTTTATTTATTATGAACGACGTTCAAACTTATTTTAAGAAATTTGAAACTATTGGAGTAACCAAAGATGCTGCTATGAAGGATTCTGGTCTTAATCTTCGTGTTGATGCAACCCAGGCATATAAGAAGTGGGCAAAAGAAAATACTACAAACGAAGATAATGTAAAGGAGTGGATGAAGGATTATTTGAAGAAGAAGAAGCTTACTATGCCTAATGATGGAGCTTATATTGTTCTGCAAAGTGCAGTTGCTGATTCTCGTGAGCGTCCCTATAAGGTAGAGAAGCCTAAGTATGATGCTCGTACTCATAGTCCTGAGAAATTCTATATTCTTCGTGATATGACTGGTAATGAAGTAGGTCGTACAAAGACTTCTAAAGAAGCAGAGCAGGCAGCTAAAGAATATGTAACAGATTATAAGGAGTCTGTAACTATTAATATTGAGTGGGTTGCCAAGGAGAAGAATTCTTTGTATGCTTCTGTTAAGTATACTCCTTCTAAGGGTAGTCAGCCTTGTAAGCTGCTTGTATTCGGATATCCTACCCTTAGCTGATTTCAGATTTTTAAAACTCTATATGCAAATAGCTGAATGAAGAAATTCATTCAGCTATTTTTTATTTTAACACATTTGTAAAACATTGAAAAATGAATAAAATAAGTGAAAAGAAAATTAAGGAAATTATTGAAGACTTGAGAAAGTATAAATCTTTAAACAATAAGAAACATAAAGCTAATTATTATTATCAAGCTAGACAGAATATTATAGATTCGGAACATCCTATTGAATTAATTAAAGAATTTTTAGAAGAATATTCTAAATGTAAAAAGCAAATTAATACAACAAAAGAATCAGTTGAAACTGATGATAGAGCTGTTACTAATGTAGAGAGAAACGAAGAAGGCCAAATTCAATTCTATACTTTTGAAATATTTAGAAAGGATAGTCCTACTTTTAGAGGAAAGTTGGATAGAAAAGAAATGGAGACAATTTTCTCTCTTTATTCAATATATGGCCAGAATTTAACACAGAAAATTGTATCTCGTAATTTTCCTGAATATACATTTGTAGAATTTAAAAGGATTTTAAGAGCATTCAATGTTTATAAAGCTTCTGCTCCTTTTCCACAACATTTACTCGAAGAGTTAAGTGAAGAAGAACTTTATCAAAGAACATTAAGAGATAAAGAAAATAATATAACCCGTAGGTTAGAGAAGGATGAACTTAAAGAAGCTAATAAACTTATTAATAAATTAGTTAAAGAAAATCTAGAACTTAAGAAAAACACTGGAGATTTCCATTTTATTGAAGATGTGGAAATTAAACCATGGAGAATTAAAGAGAAATATACTACCAACAAATCATTAATGCTTCATCTTAGTGATATTCATATTGGAAGTTGTTTAACTAGTGGTAGTCTTTTTGAAAATAATTGGAATGAAGAAGAACTAGAAAGGAGACTTGACAGAATTGTTGATTTAATTGGAGATAATTTTGGAACTCTCGATACAATTGTACTTAATATGCTTGGAGATTATCTAGATGGAATGGATAATCAAACAGCTAGAAGAGATCATTTTATGCCACAAAATATGGATAACAGAGAGCAGTTTAATGTATTTATTAGACAAATGTTATCTTTTATTGGACAACTTTCTCACTATTGCAGTAAATTAATTATTTATGCAGTTCCAGAAGGAAATCATGATGGTTCTGCTGGATATATGGCAATTAAAGCATTGGAGTATGCAGCAAAAAGAAAATTTCCTGATATAGAATTTACTGTATTTGAAAAATTCTTTGGCTATTATAAGTTTAATAATGAAACATTCCTTATAATGCATGGAAAAGATTCTGCATATATGAAGAAACCCCTACCCTTAAACTTAAATTCTGATTCTAGTAACCTTATAAGAGATTGGTTGGATAGAGAAGGTTTACATGAAGAGCATATTCACATAATTAAGGGGGATTTACACTCTAATAATCTTAATGCTTGTAGAAAATTTGATTATAGAAATGTATTAAGTTTGTTTGGTGAAAGTGATTATTCACAGTACAATTATCAATCGAATGGATATGGAATCTCTTACGATTTATTTATAGAAAATATTAGAACTATAGGAACTTTTGAAAATTTCTAAAATGAATAAATCAGACGAAATATTAGAAAGATGTTTTAAATGTAAAAGCTTTCAAGAAGACGATTGCGGAATTTATTTTATGATGGCGCTTTGGCAAAAAGAATGTAAGTTTTTTAAAAATATGAAAACAAAGTATCAACAATATCTTGAAAAGTGTGAAATAGTAGACGAAGATTCTTTTAATAAAGTAATTAATAGTTTTCCTGAATTTGATATGGAAAATGTAGATATAGAAGCAGTAATTGACACCGATGAGCTTTGCAAAGCCATTATAAATTCTATTTTAAATGATTGGAGATATGCTTATTGTGATGAAGCAAACTTTAATAGTAAAACATTTGATTTAGAAGATGTAGAATCTTTAGATGATTTAGAAGAAATTAATAAGTATTTTTTAGAGAAATCTAATTGGACTATCCAAAATTACAGAGAGTTAAAAGAAGGTTTAGAAGAAAAGATTAAAACAGATAAAGAAAAAAAAATAAAGAAAGAAATAGAACGTCTTCTAAATATAATTAAATATAATGCTACTACAGAAGAATTAGCACAAATAATAGAAGAATATGGTTACAAAAAGTGAAATTTTATCTGAAGCTGTAGATAAATGTATGAAAGAATTATATTCTTATGCAGTTCCGCATATAGAATGGGAAGATTTTATAAAAGAAAATAAAGAATATAAAGATGGCCCAGAACCATATGAATTTTATTATCTTCCTGAAGAAATAATAAAAAATATATGTGATTCATATATATATGCTTATAGACTTGATGGACAACAAGAACTTCTTAATACAATAGAAATTCTTAAAAACTATTGTAAAAAACCTATTATTGAAAGATATATAGAAGGAGAAAATGGAGATCCTGGTTATAGAGTATATGATAATTCTGATAATTTAGAAAAAGAAATTGAGGATATATTATTTAAATCAATATATGAATATGATTTGGCTGATTTAATAGAGAGTGACCCAAAATATAAAGATATTGAAGAATATCCAGAAAGTGAACGAAAATATCCAAAAAATGAACGAAAATATGTTGCTGAAAAGTTACAAACAAAATTCTTTGAATTTCTTGATATGGCTGGAAAATTCTATAAATGGAATGGGGAATTAAATAGTTTTAATGCCTCTGTATATTTAGGAGCAAGTCCATGTTCTAATAAAAATACAGTTATAGAAAATTGGAAGAAATATAGAAATAAAGATATTGAAATTGATGAAGAACAAATTAAAAAAGAGTATTATGGAGAAGACTAATTGGATTGAAAAAATCAAAGAAGCTGTTCGTGTTGCAATGAATAAAGGATTAGATATTAAGAAAAATAGTGGAAATTTTCCATATACTATTGCAATAGGAAATCAAATTTATATTTATATTTTTAAGGGTGGAATAAGTATAAGTACCTCAAAAGGATATATTCGCATTGACCATTCTATTACAGAGAGAGAACAATTAGAAATACAAGCATTACAGCTTTCTATCAAAGAATATAATGAAGATATGGCTATTTCTGAATTTGAAGAATTTATTTCTGATAAAAAAGAAAAAATAACTAACATTAATGATTTAGATAACGAAGACGATTAATTATGGCAGTAATTCAATTAAATGAACTTCTAGCAGGTAGAGCTACTAGAATTAAAAACAGAGAATATTTTCCAACTGCTGCTTATGTAGAACCGTTTTTGGAAAGAGTACAAAGGCTTACCTCTGAATTTAGAGTTCAAGTACAACTTCCAACTCAGATTACATATACAGCTGATGGAGATATTAATACAGAAGATATAACTTATAATAGAGTTCTTATTGAGGCTATTCTTCCAGATGAATATAAATTTAATAATGACCCTCATAAAGCTGTAATTGGAATGGTTTATGGAATTGATGTTCGTAAACCAGTTGTCAAATTCTTTAAAGGACAAGAAAGAATGTCTTGTACTAATCTCTGTGTATTTAGTCCTCAATTACTTGCTTGCCAAGATTTAGAATCTGAAACAGCTGTCGATTATAATCCTTTAAAAAGAATTATAGAGCAAACAGACGATACTGCTTCTTGGATGAAAAAACTTATTGAATCTGAGTTTAATTGCAATACACACAATATAAATGAATCTCTCGGACGTTGGATTAGAAACTGTATTAATTACAGTTTTGATAACCATTATGGGAAAGCTAAGTTAGCAGTTTCTACTCCTATTGATGCTTATAAATCACTATTTGAAAAAGAAGATAGTGAATATTATGCTGGAATTGATAGTGGGAATATAAGTATGTATCAAATATATAATGCATTTACTCAAGTACTTACTGATGGAATGAAAAAAGACCCGTTTAATATATTTGAAAAAACTTTATTACTTAAAGACATTCTTGATATATGACTTTAGTAAAAAATACAAGTTATTCATATATTAATATGGATACAATTGAATATATTTTTAAAGGCTTTGGGAATGGTTCCGAAACTATTATAAATCGTGCTCGTTGTGTTAGTGGAGAAATATATGACTTATCTGAAGAAGCATATAATACAATTTTAAAATATGGAAAGGCAGAAATTTAATAGGAAAATTATTTCGAAACTAACAGAACTGGTAGAAAAATATCCAGATTTAAGATTTGGGCAGCTTCTTGTTAATACTGATATTATAATTTATAGAAATGATTATGATGAAATGGTTGTAGAGGACCCATTTTACGAAGAGTCTGAATTAACTTGGAAAAGAATGAAAGATAATAAATTTGCTTTTAAAGAGCTTTATAACTAATATTTTGATATAAAAGGTTTAATAGATATATTTAATGTTCAGACTGTCTAAAATAAGTCAGATAATTAAATTATTTATTAAACCTTTATTATTTTTATATGACAGAACAAGAATGGTTAAGTGGAAACCAATTATCTATTGATATTTGGAATAATAAGTACAGATGGAATAATGAAACATTAGATGAGTGGTTTAAAAGAGTTAGTAGTGGAAATCCTGTAATTGAACGTCTTATTAAAGATAAGAAATTTTTATTCGGAGGACGTACTCTTTCTAATATTAATACCGATAAAAAAGGAAGTTTTAGTAATTGTTATTCTCATGGATTTGTAGAAGATTCATTAGATGATATTATGCAAACTGCTACTGATATTGCTAAAACTTTTAAGGTACAAGGAGGTCAAGGATTGTCACTCTCTAAAATTAGACCAAAAGGAGCTAAAATTGGGGGTCAATTTGAGTCTGATGGAATTGTTCCCTTTATGGAAATATTTAATAGAGTTACTGAAAGTATAAGTCAAGGTGGATGTATTTCTGAAAATGAATTAGTCCAAACTGATAGTGGATATAAACATATTAAAGATATTACATCTGAAGATAAAGTTTGGACTAAAATCGGATTTGTTCCAGTAATAGAACTATTAGATAAAGGAGAACAACAAGTAGTCAAAGTAACTACGAAAAAAGGCTATAGTATTAGTACTACCTTAGATCATAAG
>Ga0247610_10005357_pt1 | contig 13516 bp, 11 predicted proteins | sample 174DNAGHGhighgp2_FD_193483 | JGI IMG/M metagenome (GOLD analysis project Ga0247610, IMG submission 193483) | Sheep rumen microbial communities from Palmerston North, Manawatu-Wanganui, New Zealand - 1742 DNA GHGhigh gp2 | ecosystem: Host-associated > Mammals > Digestive system > Stomach > Rumen...
TCAACTGTCTGCGTTTCCGCGGCCCAGCCGGTCGTCCGTACACAGCCTGCCTCGAGCGGAACGGAAGCCGCGGAAACGCAGACAGTTGAAACGAATGCTCCCCAGATCGATCCGAAGACGCTGTCCGTAGCCAAGACCCAGACTGAGGAGGGCGAGGACCGCGGCGAGTCCGAAGGACAGCAGTCCGGACAGGCAGCAAAACAGCCCAAACAACAGCAGGTCAGCGATGAGCAGATCAAGAAAGCGCTGGATGAGCTGAACAAGAAACAGGGAAATTTCATCTCGGAATTCGGCATCCATGAGAAGACGAACCGGATCACGGTCAAGATCGTGGACAAGAAGACGAAGGAAGTCATCAAGGAACTTCCTCCCGAGAAAATGCTCGATATGATCGCGAAGGTCTGGGAGTACGCCGGACTGGTCGTCGACGAGAAACGGTAGAAAGGAGGAGACGGATATGGGAAACAATCTGTTAAGAGTTACCGGTATGGTCTCCGGAATGGATACCGAGAGCATCATCTCGATGTATGCTTCGAAGACCAAGAGCAAGCTGGATAAAGCAAAAAAGAGCAAGATCAAAAATACCTACAAGCAGGACGCCTGGAAGGATCTGAATAACAAGATCTATTCGTTCTATTCCAAGACCCTGTCCAATAACCGTCTGTCCGGCGCTTACCAGAAGCAGAAGACGACGACTTCCAACAGCGCGCTGAGCGTTACGGCGGGAGCAGGTGCTCCGACCGGTGTGCAGACGGCGCAGATCAAGTCGGCGGCTGCGGCGGCATATTTTACCGGCGCGACCATGACGACGACGGGTGAGGACGGCGTAAAGCGCAATGTCAAATCCGATGAAAGCCTGGCGGATGCACTGAACCTTTCCGGGACGACGAGCTTTAAGCTTGAGACGGCGAACGGGACGCAGACCTTCTCCGTGATGAGTCAGGATGCCTATAATGCCCTGACGGATGCGGACAAGGCGGCGATGGCCGAGAACAATATCACGGCAGTCGCAACGATGAGCGATCTCGTCGAGGGATTGAAGGCGCAGGGCGTCAATGCGAACTATGATGAGGCAAACGGACGTCTCTTCGTCAGTGCGAAAGAGACCGGAAAGAAGGCGGATTTCAACTTTACCGCAGACGGTGAAAACTGGCAGAGCTCGCTGAACACGCTGAATAAGCTGGGACTCCTTACGAATACCGAGGCAGACAAGTTTGCCAAGGCCGTTAAGGAGCAGGTCCCGGAGTATGCGGATTCCGATCTTGCTTCGATCAAGCAGAGCCTCGGGTTCACGAACCTGGCTTCCAAGATCGACGGCTCCAGTGCGAAACTGGTCTTAAACGGTGCGGAGTTCGAGTCGGATTCCAATACCTTTACGATCAACGGCAGCACTTATACGATCAACCATGTGCCTACGGACACGAATGAGAATATCACGGTCAACACCCAGATGGACTATGACGGCGTCTATGACGTGGTCAAGAACATGCTCAAGGAGTATAATTCCCTCGTCAATGAGATGAGTAAGCTCTACAATGCGGATTCCGCAAAGGACTACGAGCCGCTCCTCAGCGAAGAGAAGGAAGCACTCAGCGAGAAGGAAGCCGACGAGTGGGAGAAAAAGATCAAGGACTCGATCCTGCGTAAGGACAGCAGAGTCAACGAGATCATGTCTGCCCTGACGGAAGTCATGAGCAGCGGTATCGAGGTCGGCGGGAAGACCGTATACTTAAGCGAGTTCGGCATCTCCACCCAGGGATACTTTGAGGCGGATAAGAACGAGAGATATGCGCTTCACATCGACGGAGATCCGGACGACCAGGTGACCGGCGGAAACACGGACAAGCTGAAGAGCAAGATCGCAGCGGATCCGGAGCAGGTCATGGAGTATTTCCAGCAGCTGTCCGCAAACCTTTATGATAAGCTGTACGAGAAGATGACGGACAACTCCTCGATGAGCAGTATCTACAAGGTTTACAATGACAAGCAGCTTGCGTCGGAGGCGACGGACTGGGATAAAAAGATCGCGGATCTGGAGGACAAGATCACGGCCATCGAGGATAAGTGGTACAGCAAGTTCGCCAAGATGGAGACCAGACTCGCAAAACTGCAGAAGAACCAGACAGCGGTAGGCGGTTTCTTCAGCTAAAATGTACTTCACCGGCAGGCGCCTTAAGCGTCTGCCGGAATATGTAATAGGAGTGAAAGCGACCAATGGCAGCAAATAACCCTTACAACGAATATCTGAGGAATAAGATCATGACAGCTACACCCGGAGAACTGACGTTAATGCTCTATGAAGGAGCAGTGAAATTCGGCAACATCGCGATCGCGGCGATCGAAGAGAACGATCTGGAAAAAGCCCATACGAACATCGTAAAGGTGCAGAAGATCATCGACGAGTTCCGCCGGACACTGGATTTCAAATATCCGGTGGCGCAGGATTTCGAGCGGGTGTACCGTTATCTTTCCCAGCGGCTCGTGGAAGCGAACATCAAGAAAGACAAAGAGATCATGGAAGAGGTCGTGACGCACCTCCGTTCCATGCGCGATAACTGGAAAGAAGTCATGAAAAAGGCGGCAATGGAGAAGGCGGGTCAGGCATGATCAAAGAGTATCTGCAGGCACTGCTGACCGGGATGGACGAAAAATCCGAGGCCCTTCGGAAACTGCAGGAGAAGACGGATGCACAGACGGCTCTTCTGAAGGCCGAGAGCATGGACTGGGATGCATTTGATGCGCTGGTCGATGAAAAGGATGTTTTGATTGATGAGCTGGACCGGCTGGATGACGGTTTCAATGCGTCTTTCGAAAAGATCAAGGACGAGCTGAAGGCAAAGCAGGCAGAGTACCGAAGCGAGATCGCGAAACTGCAGGAGCAGATCCAGGAAGTCACGGCACTCAGCACTACTCTCCAGGCAAGTGAGCAGAGAAACCATGAGCTGACGGTGCAGAGGTTTGCTTCGGAACGCAGGGGACTCAGGCAGCAAAAGACGACACAGAAGGCGGCTGCAAACTACTACGCCAATATGAACAAGATCAACCTGATCGATCCGCAGCTGATGGATAAGAAAAAGTAAGGATGAGTTTTGAACGGGAGGGGGAGACCCCTCCTGTTTTTTTAATTTCGAAATCTCGTTTTTCTTATACGTGGAATCGTATTGTTTTTTTCTGAATGGATGATATTATTCAATCGTTGCGAGAGAAGATACGAAAGCAGTGGTACGGATAATTCGTGAGACGACCTGTTGACGAGAGTTATCATAAATGATAAAATAATGAAGGACAATAATCAGAATAAGAGATATCAGGTTCTATGGAAAAATAAGGTAAAGAAGTGTATCCGATCATGTCCGAAGAGCATACAGGCGCGATTTTGGATGCTTGTAAATGATCTGATCGAGAAGGGGCCGGTGCAAAAAGAATGGCCTAACTTTTCGCCATTAGGAAAAAACACCTATCATTGCCATCTGAGTTACAGTTGGGTAGCAGTCTGGTATTGCGAAAAGGATTCCGTTGTTTTGGAGGTGACCTATGTTGGTAGCAGAGAAGACGCGCCATATTAATACGCATATTTACGGGAAGGGAGCGGATCAGCTTATCGAGGTCTTGAGAAAGCAGATACCAACCTTAGAGATCATTCCCGAAAATGATGAGGAGGAACTTTCAGAAATCTGTGAATCTGAATGGTTTGCAGAAATGGAGAGAGAAGTCTCTTCGGGCATGAAACTACGGATTCGCAGAGAGAATAAAGGATGGACCCAGGCGGAACTGTCTGAGCGCAGCGGCATAGCGATTCCCAATATCTCCCTGATGGAAGCAGATAAGCGTGGAATCGGCGTGCGGAGTGCACGAAAACTCGCGGACGCACTTGGATGCAGGGTTTCCGATTTTATTGAATAGTCAGGAATACAGGTGCCTTTGCAGGAGAGAGGCGGGTAGTCATACGAAACGGGAGGGGGAGACCCCTCCTGTTTTGAATTTCGGCGTGATATATGCTATGATACGGAAGGAAAGCGGAGGATAGGATGGCGACAGAGTACATACATGAAGTTGTGGGTCAGCCGAGTATTTATGACCCACAGTTAAGAAAGTTTAAATTATATTTTGATGTTCCGGATAATGTCGACGAGAATACGGGTATTCTTCTTTTTATTGCAGGATTTGGAGCTCATTCTAATTCAAACATTTATAAAAAAATGAGAAAGCTCTTTGCCGAAGAGTATAATCTTGTTACGGTTCAGTGCGAGTATTTTGGGTGGCAGTATATGCAGATGGAGGTTCTGGAGGAAAGTCGCGCCGACTTTTGCGACATGGGCCCCTGTCAGGCAATGGATAATCTGATTGCACTTAAGTATGTAAAAGATTATCTGGAGGATAATGGGATCCCCTACTCACGACGCAAAGTGATAGCATATGGTCACTCTCACGGTTCTTATCTAGCATTACTGATGAACTCGTTCATGCCTGATGTTTTTTCATTTATCATAGATAACAGTGCGTGGTTGTTTCCTGTATACATCCATGCGGAACGAGGATTTGAAAAAACGAGATTTCATTATCTCATTTCTGAAATTATTATAGATGACGAAATTTACGACTTAGAAAAGAGATATATGGGCCTGGATAATCACTCGATGATCGTTTCGTTTCAAGGCATGCTGGATACTCTGGTATCGCCTGCAAAAAAAATGACTTTTACCGGAAGCGTAAAGAACATGTCGATCGAACTGATCGGCGAGCCATGTGTTGATGGTGTAGCGTTTCGGTCGATTGGACATGCCATGGATTCTGATTTTATTGAAATCTTTAAGTATGTGAATGGACGATATCGTATGGAAATGCCGGAGGACAGGTTGATATTTGATGAAAGACGTTTTGAAACAAGTAAGTGTGTCTATGAGATCATATCTGAGGACGGGATACCGTTTTTGATCTGTTATCCTAAAGAGGGATGAAAGTTTAAGGTAATTTATTAGGCAGGTTGATGTATATGAATCTGGTGTTAGATCAGACAGAACGTAATCTGGGAACAAAACAGCATAAGTGCCGGATCTGCGGAGCTGAGGGAGAGTTCCAGTCTTACCTTACAAGGGAGATGCTCTACGGGACGCGGGAGGAGTTTGAGTATTTTGCGTGTCCGAAGTGCAATTGCCTGCAGATAGCGGAGATTCCGGCAGATCTCGGGAAGTATTATCCGGGCGGATACTACAGTTTTGCGGTCCCGACGGATTCTCTCAACTTTCCTGAGGAGGCGACGGATCATACGGAGATCCTTGATGTCGGCTGCGGCGGCGGGAAGTGGCTGTTGGAGCAGGCTGAGCAGGGGTATGATCGATTGTTCGGATGCGATCCTTTCATTGATGGGGAAAAGGATTATGCGGGCAGGGTGCATATCTATAAATGCAGTATCCATGAGATCCCGGGGGAGAAACGTTTTGACCTGATCCGGATGGCGGATTCCCTGGAGCATATGGAGGATCCGGAAGCGGCGCTGAAAGATGCGAGGAGACTGCTGAAAGATGACGGAAAGATTGAGATCATCATTCCCTCGTGGCCGAACATGGCTTTCGACCTTTTCGGACCTCACTGGTTTCAGATGGATGCGCCGCGTCATCTCTGGATCCCGTCTGTAGATACGCTGCATTATCTCGGAGACCGGACGTCTCTGGAGATCGAGGAAACCCATTGTGATTCTTATGAAGTGGCTATCATGGTGAGCTTCTTTTACCAGCATGGCATTCCCATGACGGAACTGACTGACGATGTTATCCTCGGACTGTTCTCCGACGAGCAGAGGATGGATATCCGGAGGACGATGTATGATGCCAATGCCAGAGGCGAAGGGGATCACCGGGTGGTGACATACCGGAAAAAGACAGATACAGGTGCTGGATCATTAAAGAAAGAGTTTGACTCCATCGATCCGGCTTGGACGGAGTACCAGATTTCTCGCGCTGTGGAGGAACTCGTCGAACAGGGAATGAAAGCGGGGAACTATGATGACTGCTTTGATTTCCTGAAATGGCTTTTCTTCGAAAAAGAAGATGTATCAAAGGCGTCTTACCTGTCCGAAGGAACGATGCTCCAATTCATCATGCTGGAAACCGCTCTTGCGGAACGAAACAGATTCACGGAAGAGGAGTTTGCGAGGGAGAATCCCTGTCATAAATATGACGGGGATTGGCGGAAATTCAGGGAAGCTTATATCCGGATCAAGCACGATATACGGCGGATTTGGTTTGCGTTTTCCGATAAGGAAAAAGAAGATCTGGTCGACTGTGCGAAAGAGTACGGGGCATCCCCGGAACTGTTGGCTGTTCTGATCAAGTATTGTGTCACACCGGATGGCTACGAAAGCGTGTATGAGGAAGCGGCGAAGATCCTGGAGAAGGCCGGCCGAAATACGGATGCAAATATCCTTCGCAAATACGGCGCTATGGCCGGGCACGGCGATGATAACGGGAAACGCTTATGTTTCTCCGGTAGCGAGAGTGGGGAAGGTGTATCAAAGATGTCGTTCCGGCGCCTGGAACTGAAGAAAAACTCCCCAGCTGCAGACGGTTCTTTCCTGAAATCACAGAAGACGGATGAGAATAAGATCGCGATCATCTTCTGCACACATGATGAGATCATGGAGCAGGAGTGCCTGAAATATCTGCAACGGTTGTATGTGCCTGAAGGGATGCGGGCGGAGATCCTTTCAGTATGGAATGCGAAAGGAATGTGCTACGGCTATAACCGTGCGATGCGCGAGACGGATGCAAAGTATAAGATCTATCTTCATCATGACAGTTTTCTGATCAAAGAAGATGCTCTGCGTCGGACGGTGGAATTATTGAACAGTGAAGCGGGATGGAAAATGCTGGGGATCGCAGGAAGCACGGGCATGGCCGATGACTTCGCGTGGGCACACAGCCGGGTTGAAAACCTGCGTTATAATCTGTATCAGGATAAGGTGCTGGAAACAGTGCTTTCGCAGTCAGCAGTGAAACACGGCGATGTCGAGGACGCCGAAGCGATTGACGGAGTGTTTATCGCAACGTCCGAAGATCTTCCCTGGAGAGAGGATCTGTTCGACGGCTGGCATTTCTATGATATCTCCCAGGCGTTTGAATTTCGGAATGCGGGGTACCGGACGGGACTGATCAACGATGAGATGCCCTGGATGCTGCATGAGATCACGGCAGCAAAGGATCCGGAGGAGAAGTATGGGGTTTACGGCCGGATATTCCAAAAGGAGTATAGAGATGGATGAGTTGAAACGGGAAGATGATTTGAACAGTATTTATGGCCCGATTTGTGGCAAATACTATCATTATTGCTATTTGGAAAGTATGCATGACAAGATTGCACATGAAGATCCCGGAGATCCGTATAGCACTCTTATATTGGGATTGAGTTATGGCATTATGGGAGTGGAAACAGAGTTTTTTGATAAACCTGCGATCAACTTGGCAATGCATAATCAAGATTTGTTTTATGATATGATGCATATTTATCGGATCATGCAGTCGGCAAATCATTTTACTGATTGTGTCTTTGTGCTTGGATACTATAGTTTTTATTTTGATCTGTCCATGGGAATCAATAAAGAGAATTGTTTGAAGTTTTACGCACCTTTGTTTGGGACAGTCCATCATGCATTGGAATACCAGGATCTTATAGGAAGAGTGAAAGCGTTGGTCAGTGATCCGGGGTTTGTGGCGTGGTATCATACGTACTTTACAAATCATCCGTCGTATTACGGGGCTCACTATATTAGAGAATCGGATAATGTTTTTTTTGGACCGGGGAGGGAGTTCTCCGGAAATTGGTTAGGTGCAACGGAAGAAGACAGAAGACAGATGGCGGAATATCGGGCAGGACGTCATAATAAGATCCGGTATCCGCATACGTTTCAGGAAAACGTTGAGTTGTTTGGCATGGCGGTGAAAATGCTGGACGCAGCCGGAATTCGGGCACATGTCGTGATTCCTCCGTTTTCGGAAGAGTACTTAGAACTGATTGATCCTGGATTCAAAGAAGAGATGATCGCTGTACTGGATGATTTGCCGTATTTGATTGATTTTATGGACTTTAACGAGGTGGGAGGGTTTGGTAGTGAAGATTTCGCGGATCCTGATCATCTGAATTTGCAGGGAGCAATAAAGTTTTCGAAGATGCTGAATGAAATTCTTCTTTGCAGTGATCCTTCTGTTGAGGTGAAAGAATGAGTGAACTTATTGTGAATGTGGCAAAAACTGAGTGGAACGACATACGGATTACGGACTCAGATGGTTTTCCTTTGATCTATATGGGGCGCAGTTCCTACTGTGGAGGGATATCGTTACATTCCTATCATTACAGTGTGCCTACGGAAAAGGTTCATCTTGTCTATATCGGTCGATATGTATCTATTGCAGACGGTCTTTCCATTTACTGTGATATGGATCATGATTACCGATCTGTATATATGGGGGTGATCCCGGATTTTGCTGAATGCGAACCGGAAGCTACTGCAAGAGAAAAATTCGGGCAGGTGGAGAGCCGCATGCCGAGACGTGGAATGACGGTGATCGGAAATGATGTCTGGATCGGGGATAATGTTACATTGATCTCTGATGTGGTGATCGGAAACGGGGCGGTGATCGGAGCAGGAAGTGTTGTGACGCACGATATTCCTCCTTACACGATCTGGGGGGGCAATCCGGCCAGAAAGATCAAAGATCGTTTCCCGGCAGAACTGGTATCCGGTTTGCAGCAGATTGCCTGGTGGGAATACAGTAAAGAACGGATAAAGACAATGGAATCGGATATGAAGGGAGATGTGGAAGATTTTGTTGCGAAATATCTCCCGGAAGCGGTAACGTTGAAAAGGGATAAGACGGTTCTCGGGCTTCCGGAAAATGCTTTTATCATTACGATGTTTTTGGATCTCGAGACAGAAGATGCGGCCTTTTATAATGTTATTGAAGCCTTTACCAGGGGGTACGCTGACAGGAGTGCAGTACTGGTGTTGTGCTATTATCAATATGATAAGAAGGCTGAAGCGGTGATCGAAAGAATAAACGATCTTTTGGCAGAACTGACAGATGTGGCAGATATCTCATTATTTCAGATCGATGAGGAGGATGATGAGATGATCATTGCGGCCTCGGATTGCCTGGTTCTCGGCAGGGATATAAGAAACATCCAGCGTATTATTTATGCGCTTAAATATGATGTCAAACTCATTTCGGGGGTAAACAGACCTGTTTTTGGGGAGAGATAATAATGGCGGAAAAAGAAATCGAGAACGATCTGAAAACAATTATCGGGCAGAATGCAGAACTGATCTATTCACAGGTTTTTCATGATACGATCAAAGGAAGCGAATGGCTTCCGGGAGATTTTCCTTTTTCTCCGGGAAGAGGTGCGCTTGGATACCCGGCACTTTATGTACTATATAGAATATTGGATGAAATACGGCCGCAATCTGTGCTGGAAATGGGAATGGGACAATCTACAAAAATGATTGCTTTGTATAACCATAAGCATAAAGAATGCAGGCACTGTGTGGTGGAGCACGATCAAAAATGGATCGATTTTTTTTGTAATCATTTTGAGCTTCCGGGCACAACGGAGGTGGTGCAGCTGCCGATCACGGATATACCTGTCACGGGAAGCGGGAAACCGCAAAATGTAACTGTATATGCCGGATTTGAGGATCGTTTTCGTGGAAAAAAGTTTGATTTCATCTGTATTGACGGCCCATACGGATTCCGAAGTCCGGAATTTTCCAGAATAGATATTGTAAGCATCCTGCCGGAATGCTTGAATGAACAGTTTGTAATCCTGCTTGATGATTGTCAGCGGGTGGGGGAAATGAATACCTTACGTTTGATCACGCAGATTTTAAAAGAAAAGCAGATCAAATATAGTGTGAATGTGTATGAAGGAGAAAAGCACACAGGACTGGTCGTGTCGGAAGATCTGTCGTTTTTATGTACGATGTAATAGTTTATACACATAAAACACACAAAAACACATAAAAAAGCACAAAAAATACTTGAAATCCGACTGATTATATGGTAATTTATACATACAGTTCAGGGATTGAAAAAAATATAAAACTTTTTTCAAAAAGGTATTAAGTATCGGTGAAACTCACCGATACATAATATAACAGGGGTGGAACCCCAGTAACTATAATCGCGGCAAGGATGTCGCAGCACACATTCAAGGAGGAATGAACCATGGTAGTACAGCACAATTTAAGAGCAGTCAACAGTAACAGAATGTTAGGTCTTACGACCAAGTCGCAGTCTAAGAGCACCGAGAAGCTTTCTTCCGGTTATCGCGTAAACCGCGCAGCAGATGATGCAGCAGGTCTTGCGATCAGCGAAAAGATGCGTCGCCAGGTTAAGGGCTTAACGCAGGCATCCAGAAACGCACAGGACGGTATTTCTGCAGTGCAGACCGCAGAAGGTGCGCTGAATGAAGTACATGATATGCTTCAGCGTATGAACGTTCTGGCAAACCAGTCGGCGAATGGCACGAACACCTCTAAGGATCGTTCATACCTGCAGCAGGAGTTCCAGGCCCTTCAGGACGAGATCTCCCGTGTTGCATCCACGACGACTTTCAACGAGCAGAACCTGCTCAGCGGTTCCTTCAGTGCGAAGAACCTTCAGGTTGGTGCAGAGTCCGGTCAGTACATCGGAATCAGCATCGTATCGATGAGCGCATCCGGCATCGGTGTTGGTAGCGCGGTCAGCATCGGAAAGACCACCACGGCTTCCGCAGCTCTTACGAACATCAAGAATGCACTGGCTAGCGTTTCCAGCCAGAGATCTGACCTCGGTGCTATCCAGAACCGTCTGGAGCACACGATCAACAACCTGGACAATGTCGTAGAGAATACGACCGCAGCAGAGTCCCAGATCCGCGATACGGATATGGCTACCGAGATGGTTGCTTACAGCAACAACAACATCTTGGCGCAGGCTGGTACCTCGATGCTGGCTCAGTCCAATCAGGCAAACCAGAGTGTACTCTCTCTGCTTGGCTAAGTCTGGATCCAAACCAAACGATTGTTACTACCGAAAGGGCGGCCGAATGGTCGCCCTTTTACATTCCGTTTTCGCAAGAAAGCGTTTATTTTGCGCCGGATGTATGGTATAATTTCATGTAGAAACGAGAAGGAGATGAGGCGGGAGTTTTGGACGGAAATCTGGAGGAAATGTACGGAGATGCCATGTGTGTTCAGGAACTGTATTTCCTGGAGTACGAGGCATCACTGAATAACGGAGAGTGGATCTCGGAGGCTTGGAAACGCCTGTCCGACCGGCTACAGATACTGATCGAGCGGACCAGCAGGGTGGATTTGGAACGGGCAAAACGACTTCTTGAAACGTGGGAAGCAGTCGGTGAAGGCGAGCATGATTTTCGCGCCCTGTCTTCGAACGCTTTGCGATCATTACTACCGGAGATTCAGAAGACGATGAATGTCCTCTACGGACCTTTTGAGTTCACGGCGGGCGATTGGATCGTGAAAAAGACGGATTCCGGATTTATGACTCTGGCGGAAGCTAAGAGCGGCCGCCTGATCCACAGTTCTTATGATCCCATGCATGAGGCGTGGCTTCTTGCAAAAAAACTATACCGGGAAGGGCAGGACAGGTTTCATCTGCTCGGGAGCGGTCTCGGCTATCTGGCTTACCAGCTCTGGATGCTCTCCGAAAAATCCCTGAAGATCATACTATATGAAGAGGATGTTTTTATCCTGCAATTGGCCCGTCAGATGGGAGTTTTGGACTGGATTGATGACGGGAGTCTGGAGATCATCTCCTGCGACGGTGATGATACCGATTCCATGCTCCGGAAGTTTTGGGAAGGATGTCTGGAGACCGACAGCGGATACTATGTGTCCGACTGGAAACAGGGGAAATATACGGACAGTGAATACGGAGCACAGGCCGACCGGATCGCCACGAACCTCAGGATCGCGCGGACCTACGGGGTGCGATGCAGGATTAACAGCGGGCTGAACCGGAAGCTGCTCCTGCATACGGTCGAAGAACTAAAAAACGAGATCAGAAAAAATTCCAAACGATTTGCCGTTGTTTCAGCAGGTCCCTCGCTGAATGACAGTATTGAGTTTTTGAAGAATAACGCGGAGGATCTGATGATCCTGGCGGGAAATACCACTTTGAAACGCCTGAAAAAAGAAGGCATACAGGCGGATATGATCGTGATGCTGGATCCTCTTCCGGGACTAGGAAAACACATTGAGGGCGTGGAGGATTATACGGAAGGCGTTCCTCTGGTATCCGTGATCGGAGGGAGCAATGCCTTCATGAGATCCTATCGGGGGGATATTTATATCGCGTCCGAAGGATACCGCGGTACGGCGGAAGATTTCCCCTGGATGTTCTCGGGGACAGTGACCGGGCTTGCTCTGGATACGGCGGTTTATCTGGGAGCCGAGACTGTATATCTCATCGGAAGTGATCTGGCTTATCCCGGGGGGATCAACTATGCGGATGGATTGGTGCACGGGATCAAAGAGGGCATGGCGCAGGAGCAGGCGGGCGAGCTGATCGTGGATGCCGTCGATGGGTCAAAAGTCCGGACCAATCTTTTATACAACAGTTATCGTGAGATGATCGAGCAGCAGATCGCGGCACATCCGAATGTGAAAGTATATAATATGTCGGCCCACGGAGCGCTGATCCGCGGAGCGGCGTTTTATGACGGGAGGACGTAAGTATGGAGATCCAGGTATGCAAACGTTGCGGTTTTATCCTGAATACCAGACCCAGGATCCGGGAAAAAGACGGGATCTGTCTGGCGTGTCTGAATCAGGATAAGAGAAAAGAGATTGACTGGGAGGGCAGGCAGAAGTGGCTCACACAGTATATCAAAGAGCGCAGGAGAGAGGATGTACCATGGGAATGTGTCGTCGGAGTCTCCGGCGGAAAAGATTCCTGTGCGATCGTCAAACGGCTGATCGAAAAGCATGAAGTGACGAAGATCCTCCTCGTACATGTCTGCGATGAGTTTACACTTTCCGAAGCGGGAAAACACAATCTTGACAATCTGGTCAAAACCTACAATGTTGATCTGATCAACTATCGCTGTGCTCCCGAGACCTTTATCGAAGAAACGAGAAAAAACTTTTTTGAGGAGCTGCATCCTTTAAAGTGGGCAGAAGAGCAGCTCTATGCGAAACCGCTGGAGATCGCGAAAGCATTTCGCGTACCGATCGTTTTTATGGGAGAGAATCCTGCCTTTGAGTACGGAGAGACGGAAGAGTGCGATATCTTTCATCCGTCCAGTGATGATGATACGAAAGTGATCTATATGGGCGCGATCTGGCCCTATTCGAATCTCGATTCCCTGAAGGAAGCGGAAGAGATGGGATTTAAGCCGTTAAGTGCTTTTGACGACTGGCCGAGGCAGGGATCTGCGGACGATTTCACGCAGATCGACAGCAAGGGTTATATGATGCAGCACTGGACGAAGTTTATCAAGTTCGGATTCCAGCGCGTAT
>Ga0247610_10005360_pt1 | contig 13509 bp, 20 predicted proteins | sample 174DNAGHGhighgp2_FD_193483 | JGI IMG/M metagenome (GOLD analysis project Ga0247610, IMG submission 193483) | Sheep rumen microbial communities from Palmerston North, Manawatu-Wanganui, New Zealand - 1742 DNA GHGhigh gp2 | ecosystem: Host-associated > Mammals > Digestive system > Stomach > Rumen...
CGTATGACAGATAGACCACATAAAGCATCATGGTGACTGTATAGTCATGGGCGTTTGACAAGGCATCAGCTCCCCAGCTGTAATCGACTCCACCACATTTGGCTGTAGCCAACGTCGGCAAAGAGAGCAGGATGCCAGTCAATACGACACCAAGCAAATAATTGTTTTTACAGATGATCACGGACGTTCTCCTTTTTGATAATTCTTGAATTATGCTTCTCGTTGATGAAATCATAGAAATCATCGGCATACATTGAGTATTGAGCTTCTGGTTCTATGTCTTCCATGCCGTACTCGTTTTCCTCATTGAGTTCTTCACTCGTCATCTTCTCCTTTCCCTCTGAAATAGGGTCAGGGTCAACGGGAGGTTCTTCCTCATCAGAAACATCGGCAATGGTGCCTGTGGGACTGACAACTCGCAGTCCGTCATCGGTGACGGTGTCCGTATAGGTCATCCTGCCACCATCAAGGTCGGGCGTTTCATCGATGACCTTGGGAACTTCAACTCCATCGTCTTTCATTCCTTCCACATCGATGTCTTCTTCTTCGCTCCTCTGACCATCAGCAGGTCTGGCTGTGAGGTCAAGGGTAATCATTACCGCGAAATAGATGAAGTACCCGAAGGTGAGTACTAAAGCGAATATTGCAAACGGTGTCATATTTAATATGTATGATTTTTATTATTTCCTAAAATTTCATACTGACAAATCTTTGCGTTTTATGCCTTGCATGTCAGATTTCGACTGCAAAGTAACAGTGTTTTCAGTGAATAGAGAAAAATTCTGGCTTCTGGGAGGCGGATATTATATTTGTTTATGTTTATAGTATGGTAATTCTTCAAAAATCATACTATTAAACTCTGTGGACACAAAAAAAGAGGAAATCCCTCATCACTGAGAAACTTCCCCCAAAGAAATAAATAGTCTAATGTTCGTATGAAAAAACTCTTATTTGGTTCCTGCTATGAAATCGTTCAGGTCATTATACCCCTTGTATCGGTGTGACTCGTCTATGGTCATATCAGGAAATGTCTTCATAATAGTTTTGGTCGCGGTCTTGCCAGCATCATCGTTGTCAAGATAACAATGGATGGAATCATATTCCTTCAGGTAGGGCAGCAGTTGTTTTACTTCGCCAACTCCATTCAAGACATAATAGTCACAAGGTATTCCTAAACTGATACCAGTATCAGGCATCCATTTTTCAATAGTCGCATAGGTCAGCATATCAAAGAATCCCTCAAAGATGCAGCAATGCTTCAGAGGACTCCCCATTAGATATATAGCCGAAACACTCTTTTTTCCAATACAACGCTTATTGAGCTTGTTACGTGCTTCCATTCCATTGGCTACATTCAAGAATGCTATGGCATAATACTGCTTTCCACAAAGGGAATAATGGACTTCCTTGCAAAACCTTTGGGCAATGCTGTAGTCGATACGTCTCTGAATGATATAATCACGAAGGTATGGATGGGAAAGGGGTATCACCATTTCCACAACTGTTTCCTGGTTCAACTGTTCCTCTCGTTCAGCTCGTTTTCCTTCAATCCATCGTTTCTTCTCTTCTTCCTCTTCAAGTCTGGCGTTATAGTCTTCACTAAAAGACAGGTTCAAATCCTTTATCTGCCGTTCAAGATATGTCAACACCTGATGTTCAGACCACGTTGGGTTAAGTTGCTCTACAAGATTGATGATATTTCCGCCATTATTATTTGAACTACCAAAATCACACCAAAGATTCTTTGCCGTATTGACGGAGAAGGAAGGGGTTCTCTCTGAGCGAAGCGGGGAACAGAAGAAGTAGTTCCGTCCTTTTCGTGTTCCTTCACCATAGTTATTGGATCGCATCCACTGAAGGATGCTGACCGACTTGATTTCGTCTATTGTCATATTCATTTATGATTTTGTGCGCATGTGCGCGCGCGTATGTGATATATATACCCTTTAAACCTAAACCTTAAACCTGACTTTCTGAAGTCTGGCTTGGCGATTCAAAACATTCTGATTTGTAAGTATATACATTGCCTTCCTTTGCTATTATGCCCTTGCTTGAAAGAAGTTTAATTAAATTCTTGATTCCGTTCATTCCACGTTTGTAGCCAGCAGCTTCGTAAGCCTGGGAAACAAGTTCCACCAGCTCACTATACTTTGATGGGGCATGTTCCTCAAAGAGCCTACACAAAATTTCTTTGTGAACTTCATTATCAAGGCTAACAAGTGACTTTTCTCTTGGTTTGACAACCGTAACAGACATGCTTGAATCGAGAACGGGCAGTCTGTTGTCATCAATATGAAAAGCAAACGTCGTAAACTCCTTGTCTCTCATGTGCATTGGTTTCACCTCACTGATACTATTGTTCTGGATATTCTTGCTAATAATCAGAACTGTCTCAGCCTTGTTCTCCAGTTCAGTACCAATGTGGCCACGTGGATTGTTATCATTCTTGTTCAGATGAAGGACGGTATGGATATGAAGGTCATATACACTTGTCCATGCCATAAGAACTGTCATAACATCCGTGGCTTCTTTACCGTTGTTGATGTCATACATAAGGTCTCTTAATCCATCAATGATGACAAGGCCGACACCCTCATACTTACGCAAAGCATAATCAATGACTGCAATACGTAGTTTAGGAGTGTATTCGCGCAGTCCCCAGAACATGAGACGAGGATCGTCTTTTTGAAGAGACAATCCCGAGAGTTTATAAATTCGTTCCAGGACAGTATGACAATGATACTTGCTCTGTTCCGTATCGAAATATAGGATGCTGCGTTTCCCTTCAGGAAGGCAAGCTCGATAATTCAATACAGTTGTGTTCGTGACGGCAGCTGCAACCATTGCGGATATATTAAATGTCTTTTTGCTCTTTGCCTTGCCCGTTGATGCACTGAAATTGCCGAATGTGGCAATGGTACAATCACCAACGAATAAAATCTTTGGAGGGACAGTAATCTTGTCACACGCTCTGATTGCACCTTTGGAAAGATAGGACTCCAGTTCTTCGTCGCTGAAGCTATCTTTGTTGAGCATAGATACTTCAAGCGATTGTTGTTCCAATTGTTTTTCCTGGGTAGGCTGTCCTTTCTTTTTAACTTTCTGTTCCATTTTTTTCTTTCTTCTTTTTTTTGCACTTGATGTCCTTGACGGAAATAATACACCTGTCAAGAAGTTCTACCAGACGGGAGTCTGGAAGATTCGTTCCATCAATACTGTTTTTCTTAGGAGTCTTCTTTTTCATTGTTGTTCGAGTCGGTTGATTCTTGACTGGGAAGTTCGCTGGAGTCTTCTGAAACATGGTTTCCATTATTCTTTATCCACTTGATAAGCTCCTTCTTTTCAAAGAAGATGATTTTGCCACGTGGCTTGAAGTGTGGAATCTCTCCATTGCAGGTAAGTTTGTAGAGAAGGCTCTGAGATATGTCAAGATACTGACACACCTCTTTCATATTAAGAATGTCTTTGGTAGAATAAAGAGTATCTTCGATTGACTTGATACGCTGATTAATAATGTCAGGCTCAACCGATTTTAATTTTTTGATCTGCATTTCCAATAGCTCAATACGTTTCTCTAGTCGTTCAATTTCTTTTTTTGCCATATATATAAGTTTTGAATTTGAAAAAGAGGGATAATCCTCTGATCTAATAGAATTGAGCACAAAGGTAGAGGGATTAAACGATTCATGTCTAGACCGATACTATATATGAATAGATATTTCGTAGTTATATAGCCCTGTTCGTTTCATTTGCTTGGATTTGTTTGTATTTTCATAGCTTTATTGGATGTTCCTTTGTTATGTGTTACAATCAAATAGCATTCATTTGAGTCGAATCACACTCGTTTATATTATTTAGGCGGTTAAACCGCACTATTTTCAAATATTCTTATTACCTTTGCACCATGAAAACAAGAATTGTATTTAAGGGCACTAGCCTTGCCAAATTCAACAAATCCTTCCAAAACGATGATGATTGCTACAGATATTTGGCTGGCATAAAGTGGAAAGGTGACTATTTCGTATGCAAGCGGTGTGGCCATACAAATTATTGTAAAGGACAGCTGCCTTACGCGAGGCGATGCACCAGATGCAAACATGATGAAAGTCCAACGGCAGGAACTATATTTGATAGAATCAGGATTTCAATTCTCACGGCTTTCCGTATAGTCTTTTACATGTGTATCTCCAAAAAGAATATGTCATCCTTAAAACTGGCAGAAGAATATGGGGTGAGGCAAAAGACCATCTGGGAGTTCAAGCGGAAGATGCAGTTGGCACTGCATAGTAAGGACATCGACTTCCTCAATGGCACAGTTCTCGTTAGCGATGTCTGCATCATGGAACATGATAAAGGTCATTATGAAAATATCATATTGGTAGCAATAGAGGTACTGGACAATGGAGAGGTTGGTAAAGCATATGGAGTGATGCTGGATCGTTTATCTCCAGAACACATTCAGAGATTCTTTGAACAACATATAAGCACCAATGCTAAAGTGTATGTCAGTAAAGAAAGAGATTATGAGCTGTTGACTATCAAATACAACATGGAGATAAATGAAGATACTTACTTGTTGACCCAGAGTTTCACACATATCACAAACCTTAGGAATTGGCTGTTCGGCGTACATCGCCATGTATTGCCCAAATATATCCAAGGATATTTGAATGAGTATTACTTCCGATTCAACAGACGCAACAATAAGACAATGCTGTTTGACGAGTTCATTGGTTTGATGATGCAGAAGCAGCCTAATAGAACTTATATGAAACAAAGACATACCAATATGTATGTATTATAATATCAATTTTTTCAATAACAATTAAATTCACAAAAAGAAAATGAAACGGTTAAAGAACACTACCGTGCTCTCTCTTTTTGTGCCAATGCTGTGCAAACTGTACAAAGAAAGCGGAGACTGAGCTGCCAAAAGATGAGCTTTGGCAACTCTACCGTACTGCCTATGAGCAGTACCAGTCTGAAATCCTCAATGACAAGAAAGATTATTCTCGTTATGTGAATGATTTCATCTACTATCACCTTCCATGTACAAGCATTCGTGAAGCCAACATAAGACTTCATGTCATGCATGTGTTCGTCCTGAAGGAACTTCTGGAAGAACGTCGTGATCTTGTGGATGCCTTCTTCTCAAAAGACAGTTTTGAGGAGAAGGACTTTCTTCTAATGGATTACTTGTTCAATAAAGGCAAGAATCTCAATGAGCCAGAACCTGTGTATCTGGCTCATTTTAGTGATGAGCAGATACACATCATAACAGATTTCGTCTGTTCAACAAGCATGTTTAAGTCAGAAGTGACAGAAAACGACATCAAATACCTCTTTGAATGTAAGTTATCATTCCCTCTTCAGGCTAGGGTCAACAGACATGTGGCTATCTTCTTCGGCAAACTTCGCGACCATGGCCTTCTTCCTTATTCATGGCAGATGATTATGGAAAACCACAAACTGGTATCATCTTCAGTCAGCAACAAGCCTCTGAGAGCAAGTCAACTGCGCTGCGGATTATCGCAAGCAAGAGTTGCGAATCTTCGGAAGATGCCGAATTCTAACATACTTGACGATGGTATTGGCTTTTATGACAGTTGCGACATATTCATACAAAAGCTGAAAGAATGTCTATAAAATGCAAGCAATCCTATTATATGCAAATAGGGGAACTATATAACAACTATATACAAAATCCTATATAGCTGAGATACGCACACTTATGATTATTGAGGGCTACCTTTGCATCAGAATTCATTATTGCGCGGAGGTAGTCCCTCCTAAACAATGTAATTAAATCATAAGACATATGGACGATAAATCAGTACTTCAATTTGGTGACCAAACTGTTAGTTTTGAGCAGTTCGTTGACTCATTAGCAACAAAGGTTGCGTTACGAATGCATCAAATAGAGAAAGGCCAATTTGAAATTAGTCAAAGACAGGCATACAAAATGTTTGGAAAGTCAGACGTTCAACGTTGGATTAAGAACGGGAAGTTAGAGCCAGTAAGAATTTCGCCAGGCAAGAAGCGGTATAGACTCATGGATTTGCAACAGTTGGCGAACATTCAACAGAACTATATTTTGTAAACAAGCTCTGCATACAAAGAAACTCAGATATGGCTCAAGGCTATATCTGAGTTCTTTTTTATATCGCAAGTCTTATGGACTCTTCCTTATCGAACAAGCCTTTGATACATTTGTGTAAGATTCTTATCTACATTGGTTATCTTGAACTGAACACGGGCATTCTTGATTTTCCTTGGAAGTAGGGTCGTCAGTTTATCCATAATCTGATCAACATTACCGAACCCTGTATCTTCCAAAGCACAAACCTTTTTACCCATCACAAATGCTTCTGCACGGATGTTGTTGTACTTAGATATTCTCTCGAATGTCTTATCTTCTTTCTCAACAAACTTTGATTCTTTGTCAGTAAAGAATATAAAATCAATAACCTTCTCGTTTAGAATCCAGGCCGGTGTGAAATCAACCTGGACATATACCTTGGCCATCTTGTTTGTTGAATGGTTAAGCCCAAAGTCTACCTCATTCATGGTTGCCCCACATTCATTCTGAGCAATGGTTGCCCAACTGTGACGGAATGCATATAAAGAGGCTTTGAAGTCTGGGTCAACTTTTTCCCAAATCTGCTTAATGCCGATATTCACATTTGCAGAGAAGGAATCAGAGGTGGACAATCGGTCATGAAAGTTAAACAGCCAAGGAGATTTTGGTTTCCGAGAAAGGTATTTTTCAAAAGTTGGCTTCAGGAACTCTGGCACACGCACCTCGAAGTAACCTTTGTCGGAACGGCTCATTCTGGTTTTTTGACGTTCATAATGGAAGATACCATTCACATACTGATCCTTCTTTGCATTGAAAATGTCAACTGCATTAAGACCACACATACAGAATGAAATTAAAGCGACATCCTGACCAACCTCCATAAGAGGATGAGTGAATCTGCTTCTGTCTGGTACTACATTGAAGAACTTACGCAGCATGCTCGCAGAAATAGCTCGTTTCACTGGTATGTCACTTCTTGGGATAACCACATTACCCCAGGGATTCTTAAGCTTGACAATTCCAAGTTCTTCGTCATTGAAATCCTTCAATGCAGCTTTATAGACTTCACGCATACAAACAGGATATTGTTCTTTACAACGATTAGTTTCAGATAAAGACTCTATCCATCGGTTAAGAAAAGCAGATGTCAGACGAGAGAACATAATGTTGTCTGTCTCTGCAAATCTCTCCATGTGATTCAAAGCCCACTTGTAATTACGCGAAGTTCGTTCCTGACCTCTGCTAATCAACTTATCAATATGCTTTCTTGCATAGTCGGAGAAAGAGATATCATTGTTGAAGTCTGTTAAATACTTCACAATCTCCGAAGTTGTCCACTTTGATGTGTCTATCTGATTGAGTTGTTTATAATAACTATCCATCAAGATAGAAGTCTGGTGGAAAACAAATGGATCGATAATGTTCTTTTTCGTATCCAAACCTTTTTCATTTACCACCCAAGAGGTCTTTACATATGAAACCTGATTTCCTTTTGTAAAGCGGATGTAAACTGGATAAAGTCCGTTCTTTGTCTTTACTCTTACTGTTGCTTTTAAGTTTACCATACTGATTAAAATTAGTGAATTTTTTATTTCTGATTATTCTCGATTTTGCACTGTCATTTTTTAGTGTAAAACATTTGCCGATTTAGTGTAAAGCATTTGTAAAACAAACCCGTCACGGACTGCTTATTTTATGAGCAGAATGGTCAGAAAAGAAGCGAGGCAAGTACCTGTTCGCCAAGTACTTGCCTCGTATTTCACTAATTTTCAGCATCTTTCGTCTATTCCTCGACGGCTGCCTGCGCGGCAGACAAGCGAAGCTGTATATCAGTTTGTTACGAGGATTAGTCTAAACTTAGATGTCTATTTTAACTCAGTTATTCATCGTTCTTTTAGGTTCATAGAATGGATGTGTAGTTCTCATAAAACACCAAATAGCAACAGAAACATAGTAATAGTTATTATCGGTGTTACATGAGAGCCAATGCCAGAATACAATTTGCCTGCTGCCCCCAAGTTGTTAGCATCTATTCTTGGAATAAGCATAGGTGTTAGGAGGTATATTGCTGCAAACACAAGACCATACCACCATTGCGGCGAGAAGAAGAACGACAGTACAATAAATACTATTGTGGCAATCACCTCAAGCATTCCTATGATTGCGCCGACCTTTGATGTCAAAGGACAGGTCGCTGCTAAAATTCTGTCAATAACAAAAAGTATAATTATAGTCGTCATTTTATTGTGTCCTTTTTTGTGGTTTGTAATTTTATTCGTACCTTTGCGGTGTCATAGTGCTGTGACGTTATATCCTTTAGAAGTTAGCCAATGGGTTACAAAGGCTTTTGCGGCTGCTTTGAAGTCCTCGCAGGCATCTGATGAGAAGTCGTAAACGATGGTTGGGCGATGCTCGTTACCATACGGAGTGAGCGATACAGTGTGCATCTTGCCGCAGGACTTACACGGAACGGCATTGATTGCGTCTTTGAGTTTTACTAATAATTCGTTCATACTTTAACTTTATTTGTTATGGAAAAAGGTGTTTTACTTGTATCTGATGAGAGGTTGAATGAGCTTGGCATCAGCGCGGAGGCTTTGGCAAAGTTGTGGGAAAACTATGAGGGAGAGCCGCAGGACTTCGCTTCAAGTGTGTTAGGTTGCAGTTAAAATATCCCAAAAAGGTTAAGATACATCAACATAAGAAGAATTGGTGCGACAATAGAGCCTATGTTTGAGTAAATTATAAAGGCCACGTTTGTGCTATACTGGTTTACTCTTGGTGCTGCCATTGTCACAACGAGATAAATAGCACAGGCGATTAGACCATACCACCAATGCGGAGCGACAAAGAATGTCAACACGATAAACACTATTGTTGCGAACATAGATGCAATATCTAACAACTGGCCTATCCCTATAATTGTGTACGGACATGTTGATGTTAAAAGCTGCTTAACAATGAGTAAGTAAATCCAAGTTTCCATAAATTATTGTTTATTAAATCGTTTATAATTCCCACAGCTAATTCCTATTGTCTTGTTTTGGTATTCAAACTCAGGGTCTTTGTGGTAGCGGTACATCGTAAGTGCTGTTTGACAGCAGGCGCAGATAAATAGGAACACGAATATGCCCAGTGCTCCGAACGGGAAGTCAAGCCATGTCGGTGTATTACATAGAGAGAATGCGCCAAGCAATAATCTTGCCATGCTTATAATGGCAGAAAAGAATAACGCCCATACTGCCATTCTAACTAACGAACCTACAAAACTAATCAGGTATTTCATATTCTTTTTCCTACGTTTGCCTACATTGCGTTGTCCTTTATTGAAGCATAGAAAGCATATCCTGCGCCAATCAAGGAGCATATCAGGCTGATGAATGATGTCCAAGAAAAGCCTGTTACAATGTTTGCAAACAAAGCTGCTCCTGAAATGATACACCAAAAGCCGAACATAACAGATGCGCATACCTTTTGATGCGATGGCGCAACGGAAACGCCTATCGCTATAAATGTGCCGCCCATCAGCATACTTGCTATAAACATCGAAATATGATTCCAAAGGTAATCGCCATTGGTGAATATGTATGTTCTATTTAGCCAGTAATAGGCTAAGTACACTAAATAGCTCCCCACAACTGACGCAGGAAGTACAGCTATCCATCGGAGAGCATTTATAACTTTCTCTTTCATATCATTTAATAATTTAGTATGCTTTGACGCAGGCTTTGACGGAGAAGACGGCCTGGAGTTCGCCTTTGGGGATGAACTGCTCGCAGTAGTCCTTGTTGTCCGGGACGAGCTGGATGGCTTCGCCTCTGTCATTGACTCGCTTGATTGTGCGGAGGCCGTTCTTAGTCACGATGGCGTAGATTTCGCCGGAGATGAGGTAGCGGAAGTCATCAAGCTGCATGAGTGCAACCATGTCGCCTGACGAGATAGTAGGGGACATGCTGTCGCCGTGCGCGTTCACCCAGCATGTGCAGCCGTTATACTTGGGAAAGTCTATGAGGCAGTCTGGTGTTCGCGTCTGGTCATTCTCCATGAGGTCGAATCCGAGCGTGAAGTCAACGTCGAAATACGGAATGCCGCGTGTGTAGTTCTTCACCATAGGCTGCTTAGTTTCCTCTTTCATCGTGCCTTCGCCAGTCTTTAACCACGCTAAGTTCACGTCATAGACGCGAGAGATGGACTCAAGCAATGATGCAGGAGCAGGACGTTTACCATTGAGGATACTTGACAGATTTCCTCGTGAATAACCTAATTCCTCTGCGAAATCTGTTGTTCGTAAATTATCTTCTCTCATGACGGACTTGATACGTTCTATCAAATCATCGTCGATTGGATAGAATTGTTTAGCCATTGTTTCGTTTGTGTTTCGTTAAACTGTTCTATATCTCTCTATTATTGTTCTGAATGTCGTATTTATGAAAAATATCGTTTCGTTTATGCTTCTTATTCGTTTCTTTTTTCCTACCTTTGCAGCAGAAATAACACTTATTTCAATGCAATTCGATAAAGTTTAGACTGCAAATATACATAATTTAATAACACAAACAAAGAAATGGCAATGAATTTATTTGGATTTACTATCATCAGGACAGACGAACTGAAACAAGAGAGAGCAAAGAACTTGCAGGCCATTAAGGAGCTTAACGAGAAAGTAGAGAAAGACTACGAGGAGCTAAAGAAGAGAGGCGAGGAGCTAAAGAAGAAAGGCGAGGAGCTGGACGCTTTCATCCAAAAGCAGGCTTTGGAGTTCTTCGAGCAGACACAGAAGGAAAAGGACATCGAGCTGCGGAAGTGGTGCGTAGAGAAGGGAATGTGGTGTCGCGGATGCGATGTTGGCGAATATGCAGAACTTATATATCGCTACGTTACAACGGGCGACACAGCCATCTTCGCAGAACTAAAAGAGTTCCGCGAGTGGAAAAAAGAAAATGAGAAAAAGGCTAAAGAAAAGAAAGCTTCAAAATCTCATCAGGACTCTCCTTCACAGTAATAGTGCGAAGCGGAGTGATACTTTGACTATTTGTGTTGGCTGATGTGGCGAAAGTTAATTCAGAACCTTCATCATTTGGACTGATAGTTGCGACACAATCCAGGTTAATGTAAATCTCTTTAATCTCATCCTGCTCCTTGGTGTGGAGCTTAACGAATTTAGACATAATGGTAATAATTAAAGTTTGGCACTGCAAAGATACGAAAGTCTGACGAGAATGGCAAGCCTGCGGGCTGTTAAAATTAAAGTTTGGCAATTTAGTGGTAATAACCCAAAGGGCTTGCCCTTTAACAAAACAAACAAACAAAACAACATAAAGAGTATGGCAAAAGATTTTCACATCGTAACTGAGACGACCATCAACACTCCAGAGAGTCTTCTCACAATTCCTTCCGGCAAGCAGATTACTATCAGCTGTACGGAGTTCGTTCCTATCAGCACAGTTAGAAGTGCTTGTACAAGGCTTAATCAGCGTGCAGGTTGGACGGAGTTTGAATGCAGCTCGCCTGACAACGGAGCAACAATCGTCATCAAGAGAAACGTAAAGTAACGCATCATGGCAGACCTTAACCAGTACATCAAGAAGTCACACATCAAGGCTGTTGAGAAGTTCGCAGCAGAGCTTGAAGAGTGGCGCAAGGAAACAGGTGAAGATGAGGCTACACTGTTTGAGGATGCTTGCACCAGCTTCACACTTTCCAATCCGAGAGTCATGAACGGTTGCCTCTGTTACCATCAGGACGGAGTGGATTACTCAGAGAACATGGTTCGCTTCGATGAAGAGACTGGCGAGTATTGGGAAGAGGACATGATGGACTCTATTATGGACTATCTAAAGTTTTGGCGTGCCTGCATCCGTCGCGCAAAGCGGTACTGGAGTATGGACGTTGATAAGCTCGATGCCATCCAGTCAGGAGAACAGGAAGACGACGAAGAGGAGGATTGATTATGCAAGTAAAGTTACCCCCCCCCCATTCCTATCTCGAAGAGAAAAGTCCTGTTTGTGGACGTTATGATGGGCGACCGCTACATCTTCACTATGCGATATAACCACTGCCCAGCATTCAAGATTGACTTGCAGGACGTGTATAACAAGGTGGTCGAGCGCAGGCCGTCACTGAATGGAAAGAGATTTGACATATATATAGATTAACTAACCAATTAACAAAATCAGTATGAAAATCGAAGAGAAAAACATCGTCGCTGCTTACCAAAGCGCGGACGAAAACGGAAAGAAAATGCTTGTGGCATTGTTCCCGGACATGGACTTCAACAAGAAAGACGAGCGTCCTATCACTGAACGCATCAAGTCTTTTGAGGATGCCTACGAAGAGCTTAAACGCAGACAGGCAGAAGGTGACAAGTCAGTAACGAATCTTATTGACGATTGGGACGACTTCAACTCAGAAGCTGCAGACCCCGACATCTTGGCATTCTTTAAGCTCCGCATCATCTGCGCAGCTCTCAACGAAGGCTGGATGCCTAAGTTCACAGAGGACGAAGCACGTTGGTATCCTTGGCACTGGCTCTACACTCAGGAAGAGATAGACCGTATGGAAGCCAAAGAAAAAAAGGTGCGTTGCATGATGCAAACGACCGACTATGTTACAGAATATGCGGGCTTCGCTTATGCGCACTCGTTTGCCGCCCCCTCGTCCGCGTCTGCGCGCATCGGCTCTCGCCTTTGCTTAAAAAATAGCGAACTCGCCTCGTACTGCGGCACGCAGTTCATCGATTTGTGGGCTTGCTTCAAACTTCTTCACAAGTAATATAAATCAACTAACTATGAGAACAATCGAACTTCCGCAATACACCAACACATTAAACCATAACAATACTATGCGTAAATTTCTAAAAAGATTATTCCTGCTGGTAATAGGCATCATGGCAGGCATTATGATTGTTGCGGAAGGTGAGAACGAAAGAACAACGGCATTCATCAAACTGTCTGCTTGCGTACTGATTGCTGCAGGACTTCTTCTGCATAAAGAGTGGAATGAAGAAGAAAACTTTAACAAAAAGAAAGGAGAATCACATGGAGCTTAAAAAACACATCGAACAATTCAAAAGAGATACTGGTTACAATCTTATAGAGAAGGATGGCAAGCCTTATTATGGCGGCTCTCTCTACCTTGAAGGAACTGGCATAACCTCACTCCCCGAAGGTTTGACTGTTGGCGGCTATCTCGACCTGCGAAGAACTGGCATAACCTCACTCCCCGAAGGTTTGACTGTTGGCGGCTATCTCGACCTGCGAGGAACTGGCATAACCTCACTCCCCGAAGGTTTGACTGTTGGCGGCTATCTCGACCTGCGAGGAACTGGCATAACCTCACTCCCCGAAGGTTTGACTGTTGGCGGCTCTCTCGACCTGCGAGGAACTGGCATAACCTCACTCCCCGAAGGTTTGACAGTTGGCGGCTCTCTC
>Ga0247610_10005361_pt1 | contig 13508 bp, 7 predicted proteins | sample 174DNAGHGhighgp2_FD_193483 | JGI IMG/M metagenome (GOLD analysis project Ga0247610, IMG submission 193483) | Sheep rumen microbial communities from Palmerston North, Manawatu-Wanganui, New Zealand - 1742 DNA GHGhigh gp2 | ecosystem: Host-associated > Mammals > Digestive system > Stomach > Rumen ...
ACCTTAAAAACCTGTTATTTGCCCTTAATTTGCCCTACTTGTTCTCTACTCCTCGATGTCTCTATTGCCCCCTATGCCTTGATTTTTTCGTATTCCCATTTTCCAGTACTTACCAGGCTAAAACAGGAAGTTGAAAAGTGACTCAAAAATCGCTTTATGAATTGGAGATATCCTGACTACCATAATTACATCTTTTTCAACGTTAATGTTGAAGTATCTTCGTCATACATTCAAAAAAGCAATCAATTGATAGACCGTTATAAGCATATTCATCACATAATGATATAATTTCTTCAGATAATTGTTGATTGGGGAGATTAGAATTATTGTCATGAAGATTTAGCATTTCTAGCATCTTTCGATCATGGGTTATTGTTTCAGATGTAATTATCCACTTTTTAATATTCTCATCCAACATTATTTGTTCATATATTAAAGCCGATTCTATATCGTGCCTTTCTGAAAGACTGAGTCCATCCTGTGCTAACGCTTCTTCCAAATACGCTTTATCTTTTTGAATAGCTTGTTGGATATAAGAATATCTATAATTTTCATATGGCCTATTAACGTCTGTATGAATTGAATAAAACAAATATGGATTTGTTGTCACTTCAGAAGCGCAATCAATATATTTAAGTGCTTTTTCTTTATTACATGAAAACGGGTTAATCACTAGCACATACAGTATTGCATTTGTTTCATTATTTGAACTATCACTCCATGCAATCTCTATGTCTGTGTAATTAAATATACATATTCCGTATACTGTGTTTTCAATTGATTCAATAAACAAATTGTTATTCATACTCATGGATTCTCGAGTATAAAATAAACTGAAAATTGTTGCATGTCCCTCCTCATCCTCTGGAGTCCATTCATGCAACACTTTATTCTTTTCTTTCCTTACTTCTTCTATATTATTGAGTTTGTTAACCACATATCGTAAAGAACAAAAGCTTGGATCTTGTTCTATGCTATGTGTCTGCAGATAAAAAAGAGTAAATTGCTTAATAAGAAGACTTTTATCAAAGCCAAACCAAAAATCCAGCAACGGGTATTGATCTGTATAATAAGTTTCATATAAAAACCAGTCATCTACTAATTCTTCTATCGTTTGGGGAAGTGCCTTATCTCCAAAGACCATACTCCAATATTCATGATTTACTCTGAATAATTGAAATTGAATGGATGAAGGAAATGCAACAATTTCCCCTTTTTTATTAGATATTACTGACAATATTTTTTCAGGAACATCATTATAATAATCATTCTTATCAGTCAATGATTCAAATGAACTGTCTTTAATTGATGTAAAGATGTAATCAGCGGGAATGCAATATATGTCAACAGAAGTGTCTTTTCTCCTTATCGCCTGCTCAACTTCAATAGAAGAAATTGGTTTCGCCTCATATGCAACCTGACACTCGGAATTCGTTTTTTGAAACGCAGTATTAATCTTTTGAAGATTCTCACCTCGAACTACGATTTTGGTTTTTTTATCTTTTTCTCTAGAAATATCATATAGTGTTATTCCACCACTCCCGGATAAAATATATGTATCATTAAGAACCCATGCTTCGCTATCTATCATACTATTCTCAACTAGAATAGGACCAACACACGCAATCTCTCCATTCTCATTTATAAAATACAGGTAACTATTGCAAGCAAATAATATTGTATTATTGCTTTCATCATATGCAAGGCCATAAACCACATCATTTTGATCGAAATTCAGTAGTTCTATAGTTTTGTATGGATGATCTAAATAATCAACTGATGATATTTGAATTACCCATTTTCCATCATCTTTACACAACAGAATTATAGTATCATCAACACCCGCACAGGCACTGGCAATTTCAGAATTCTCTATTAGTCTAGAAACGCCATTTCTTATACTAAATGAAAAAAGCATTTTGCTTTCTTCTTGAAATCCCGTTTTTGAAGCAAGAACAAAGAGGATGTCATTCTTTATAAAGCTTTTTGATATTCTATATGTATATAAATCATCAAATGGATGTAAACAGTTAATCTGCAGAATGTATTCTTCCCACTCTATGCCTTTTTCGGATATTCTTCCAAATTGACCAGAATAAATATTCCAACCATATAGGTCATCCCCATCTGTAGATATATTTGTAACTACATTGTCATAATCTTCTGCAACTGGTATAAGATAGGGATTTAGTGTTATTGTCGGTAGTGAACAATATTTCCGGAGTGTTCTATCATCGTTAACAATTCTTATTGTCTCATCTTCAAGATAAGCATAAATATGTTCATCGGTTACGATTATACTATGTGCCGTTTCTATACCTTCTTCGAGTAATCCGGCAGACTGAAAATAATCCATATCGAATAATAGTTCAGCAAGTGCGCCTAATCTAACATATAGTATTGTGAAGAAAACAGCCATAATGAATATAACGTTTTTTTTCATAGTTTCCTCAATAATACGTTCCCTGGGAATTGCATCGAGCAATTCCCAGGGAAGGTTAATTAGTGAATATAAGCCTTCATGGAATATCCTGATTTCGTCATACACCAACCCGTATAGTCATTATGCTGATAAGCAGTACCTGTCACAGCATACCATTGTGGTGAAGGATTACCTGTAATTGTTACAGTATCCCCATCTTTTAACCAACCAATAACAGTTCCCTTATTTGAAGGGGTATTGCGGAGACGCAGCGGACCATCTACAACTCCAGTCAGGGCAGAAGCAGAAACAACCGTGGCACATGTCAGTACCAAAGCTAACAGAATAATTATACCTTTTCTCATGTCTATTTCCTTTCTCTTTCGTCATTAGTTTTTCCTTAGTTCTGCTCGTTGTTGTAAATCATACACACGGATTTCTGCATTTCATCACATGTTTCCCTCCCTTTTCTTTCATATATTGTTTGCACTAATAAAATAGCAAAAAACAAAACTCGAGTTTGTTCGTTTACATAAAAACTATGTTTTTTGTCATGAACTACTATTTTTTATCGGTTCAGAACGTATTCTTGTTATCCCGAAAAAAGTATTATCCCGAAGAGAGAAGCAGAACCCTTGTCCCATAAGGATTCCTGTAGAATGCAGTTGGAATCTCTCCTCACGATTGGATTGTACATCCGCCAAGATGCATTCCAATTATGAGCGAGATTCCGTTTTTGTCCAGTCCTATGATCGCTTCTCTACCGCGTCACCCCACATACTTTTGCATTGATCCATTATATGCAAGAAATATTCTGCATCTTGACTCTGCGCATAATTATATTGAGCGACAAGTCAAAACTGCCAATATTATGAGGAAAACAAGATTTGCAAGCAATGCCTTGGCTGCCGCCCAAAGGCAAGATGCTTGTTGGTGAGAATTCCCCAAACCCCTTTGTTTTCAAGCATGGGATGCCCATGCTGCTGCGCGTTTCTGCGAAACACTTCCTCCATTTATCTTGTGCTTCTGCCAATTCTCCTGTCCTCCTTCCGGGGATCTGTATCCAGAATGCGCCAGACGTTCTCCTGAACGATCAGCAGCTGGCGCATTTCCTGCCTGTCGGCTTTGTACTGCTGGTCTATGGCCGTTTTCTCTACTTGCAGGCGGTTGTACTCCGCCTGTATGTCCTTCATTTTCGGGATTCGCTTTGACGGAAGACTATTAAAGACGCTTTTTGCTGCCTTGTGGGCTTCGATCTCCTGCTCATGCTGCCGACGGAACTTCGGCGACCAATTGGTTTTTTTATACTGGGCGTAGATTTCCTGGGTCTTGGAATACTGGATGATCGCTGCACGGAGCTTTTTTAATTCTGTCTGCCGGGCAGTGATGGCGTTAATCCGCTGCACTGCGTTGTTCGTCCGTAGGCAGGCGTTGTCTGTTCTTCTGTCCAGTTCCGCACGGTCTAAAAGGTTGTGCTCCCGCAGGTAGCTGAAGGTTTTCGCCATTTCCTTCAGGTTGAATCGCTTCGCCCATTTTTCGTATCCCGGGCCCTTGGCCTGCTGGAGTATTGACTGGATATCCACCAGCAGATTGACTTTTCTGTCATCCGGGCGGGTGATCCTGTCCGGTCTCCTCTTCTGGGGTGGACGCATGGTTTGTGTGTTTTTGCTTTCTGAAAGATGTTCTGTCAGGTCATTCTGCGTGTATCCGTCCCCCAGGGAATCCAGACGCTTGAAACGCTGTTCTCCCGGGCCTCTGACGGAAATGTGTTTTCCATGCTTAATCTCCCAGTTCTCTTCTCGCAGGAAAAACAGCAACTCAGAAAGGTCTTCTGGACTTCTCGCTAACGCTGTGTCAATAGCAGCTCTCAGATTGTCCCGCTGGGTAGCTTTCTTCTTTGTTTCATGGGTTTCCAGCCACTTGTTGTATTTTTTGCTTTCCTTTTCTTTGGAGTTTTCGATGACGGAATAGCCGTTTTCAAGGCAGATCACGTCGTTCAATTGCCGGAGCGCCTTGGAGGAACCCCAGAAGTTACGAAACTTCCGGTCATATTCCAGATTCACCGCGCTGAAAATGATATGGTTGTGAATATGGTGCCGATCCGTATGGGTGGCTACGATGAAAGCATTATTGCCATGGGTGAATCGCTGTGCCAGTTCCCCGCCAAGCCGGTTTGCTTCTTCCGGTGTAATCTCTCCCGGCTGAAAGGATTGCCGAAGATGATATGCGATTACATCGTCTTTGCCGCGCTTTCTGCTAGTCCGATCAATATATAGGCGCTTCATGTAAGCGAATTCCCGATCGACAATCTGCGGATTACAAGCGAAAGCGGTTACAAGACTGCCATTCTCTGTTTTTTCAGGATTTCTAATGTATTTGATCACTTTCGCGATGGACTTTCCCGCAGTCAGTCCTTTAGCCGTATGAAGCGGAATCAAATTTGTTGTTGCCATTGGTATTATCATGCCTCCTTCTATGATCAATTCGTTGTAAACAAAAGAATTGACCCTCTTGGGTCAAATGGATTGCATGGATTTTGATCTTGAAATGAGCTTCCTGTTCCTGTATAATTAAACTGCTTTCAAGATAGCTTGAAAGGGATTTTATCGTGCTTGTCAAGAATATCATTACGATTTCCATGACAGCGCGGACGATTTCGCGGAGAACATCCGTCAGAACCGGGTGTATCTGTGACATCATCATCGCCTCCTCAATTATACCACACCTTATGAAAGTGGTCGGGGGCAACAAGCAGCTAATCGGGCTAACGCTTGATTTGTTTTATCGTGTGCTCACCGGATTACAAGGAAGCTGCCCTTACCGGTGAGCAACTCATTTTTGGAGATGTTTTTCGGGAGAGTGTGACTATGCCACATGCATACCCAAAGATTTTCAAGTACAAGCGCTATCCTCACATAGACAACAGAGTGCATTGGCAGGAGGTCAGGTCTCAGATCGAAAAACCTGATTACATAATCCATCATGCCTTCTATCCTTTTATCCACTACAAGAAGCGAATGCGGAAATTCCCCAAAAAGTTCTTAAGTTCAGATCACCCGGAACAGACTGATCGAGACGCGCCTAAAGAGCGGGACATAATGTATTCTGCCCATATTGACAGATATATTTACGAATACTACTCCTATCAAATCAACAAAAGATACAACGATTACGCCAGTCAGACAGGTATAAACAGGTGCGCTGTCGCCTACAGAAACAATCATCCCGGCAAAAGCAACATACACTATGCAAAAGAAGCTTTTGATTTCATCCGCAAAGCAGGATCGTCCTTCATTGTAATCGGTGACTTCACCAAATACTTTGATAATATTGATCACGATCATCTGAAACATCAATTATGCAAATTGCTGTCAGTTGATAGACTGCCTGAGGATTATTATGCAGTTTTCCGAAGTATAACAAAGTATTCGTGGCTTGAACTTGATGAAATCCAAGAGTTTAAAGGACTTGACAAAAAAAGTTTTAACAAATTGGATCGCATTTTTTCACCGGAAGAGTTTCGGCTATTCAAAAAGGATCATCTTAAGACAAACAGAAACAGATTCGGTATTCCGCAGGGTTCCGCAATAAGTGCAACCCTCTCTAATGTGTATCTGATGGATTTTGACAAGATAATAAACGACTACGCCACAAGCCACGCCGGTTTTTATCGCAGGTATTGTGATGATTTCATAATCGTTCTGCCATTACGTGATAAGCAGTCAAATCAAAGAGCAATCGATTTTATTTTTCACTCTCAAGATAGCATCAAGGGACTGGAACTTCAAGCTGAGAAAACCCAAGTTTTTGAATATGATTCCCAGACTATTAACAACTGCAATGAATCATATCTCCCAGATACAAGCAACTCGAAAAACTTAATATCCTATCTTGGCTTCACATTTGATGGACAGACCGTAACGATCCGATCAAAGACCATCGCAAAATACTATGAACGCATGTATCGTAAAATTGATAATATTACGAAGAATAATAGACTATCGCCCAGCGGAAAAAGGATCCCATTACGAAATCTTTACAGACTATATTCGTACAAAGGAAAGCATGCCGAAAGAAGGAATAAGAAACAGGGGAACTTCCTTTCCTACGTTGATCGAGCGAAAAAAGTGTTTGGTACAGACGAGGATATTGACCGCGGAACAAAAAGAGCTTGGTCTAAAATGCAAAAGCGACTAAAGCGGCCTCGGCTATAGTTTGAACAGATTTTTGTACTCAGAGCAAAATTAAAGCGTGGGGCAATGTGCACAATAACACAGTGCCCCACGCCATGGTTATGTTTTGAATTCCGTCAACTGTTGATAAATCCTGCTGATCATTTCAGTCATTTCATTCATACTTCCTCTTGTTTCCTTCAGATCGTTTTCATACAGGCGACCTGTGATGTTTACCCTTTTTGCAATCTGGTTCAGGCATCCTGTACAGCGTCCCAGGTTTGCTGATATTTCCCGGATTTCGGGGATGTCGAGCAGCAGGATATTTCCTTCAAAGACCAGTTTGCGGATCATGGCCTCCCTGCTCGTTATATGGGACTCTTCCTGTTTCTGTTTGATCAATGCTAGTTCCTCGGGAGTGACAGAAAACCGAACCACTATGGGTCTTGTCCTGTTATGCATATCACCGCTCCATCCCGTACGCTTTAGGTCTATCATGCTTTCCTGTTGCGGGAGCGGACATTACAGCCTTCAACTGATCTGCCAGTGTAGGACGGGATCTTTCTTCGATCACTTTACGGACATGACGAACAAATCCATCCAGTACCGCAGGATGAGTCTCCACTATGCAAAAACTGTTTTTGTTGATCGAATCTGCCAGATCCGGTTTGATCGGGATGGTCTGCGCCCATTCCAGATTATCCTTGCCGAATCTCCCATCCCAGCTTTTACTCTGGAGCGTATTCGCCAGCACATAGCTGACGCGATCCGCACCGAAAGTGTCCAGAATAGGCGGTACGATGCTTCTGGGAAGGCGCATCCCGTCAAAATGTTCCCGGATCGATTCTTCGATCACATGCTTGCAGGCCCTGTTCACGGCAGAGGATGCCCGATATGCCTCCAGTTCGTCGTTTCTCCGGGCATAGACCGATGTTTCCCGGTAGACGGGAATCGCTTTGTAATCCATGTTTTCATCCATTTATCTCGCTTCCTCTCTGTTTCGTTTGTTTGGTTTTTCCTGTTCCTGAGCCTGGGGTTTATGAGCGTTATCCATGTTCAGCGCGGCATCCAGCTCTGCCAGCCGTTCGCTTTTCTGCCTGAATTCTGCTTCCTGTGGGAATGGTTTCCCTAATTCAGCACGGGCGGTTGCCGTCTGCTGATTCAGGCTTTCCAGTTTTCCTTCGATGTTTTGCATCCGGACAGGAATGTTGTTCAGGGCATTGTCAATACGGGTCATATTGCCCAGCGCACTGGTGCCGATATCCACTGAATGGGACATTTCGCCCTTCATCGTCAGGATATACTGACCGGCAAAGGCATTGTAGGACAGAGACATCTGAAGTCCCCGGTATTCGCCGATTGGATGATCCTTGTCGTCCATAATGGTTTTGCAGGCTTCCAGGATTGCTTCGCCGGCTTTGTCCTTCTCAGTAAAATGAGTGCCGTGAACTGTCATGCCGATAAAGTCCTTTTCCGGCAGCAGATGGGCTGCCAGCGTATCCAGATCCTTCTGCAGACCGACCAGATACCCGCGATTCTGCTCAATTTCACGGGGAAACTGTTTCAGCAGCTGATCTTCCAACCGGTATTGATTGCTCTGGTGTTCCGCTTTCATCAATCTCAGGCGGGCGACATCCACATCCAGCGCCATCTTCTCCTTGATGCGATCATCCCCGGCACACAGCGCCTTGATTTCCGCATAAGAAAGCGCCGTTTCGTCCACGTCTTCACAGGAGCGAACCGGCGATTTGGAGGTCATGATCTGGGAGATAAACTTTTGCTTGTTTTCCACGGTCTGCCAGAGATAGCTGTCAAAGGAACCTTCCGTCACATACCGGTAGATATGCACATCCGGATTCATATTGCCCTGACGGACAATTCTGCCTGCCCGCTGTTCCAGATCTCCTGGACGCCAGGGGCAATCCAGGTCATGAGAAGCGATCAGGCGGTCCTGTACGTTGGTTCCGGCTCCCATCTTGGCGGTACTGCCCATGAGGACACGCACCTGTCCGGAACGGACTTTCGCAAAAAGTTCTTTCTTTTTGACTTCCGTATCCGCATCGTGGATGAAAGCAATTTCCTCCGGCGGAATACCTCGGGCAATCAGCTTGTCCCGGATATCCTCGTAAACGGAAAAGTCATTGTTCTTTTCAGTGCTGAACAAGCTCCCTGCCTGTTCAGTTTCTTCCGGCGGCAGATCTCCAAAGTCATCATCCGGTGTTGTGGGTTCCGGGGTGGATGATTCCATCAGATCCTTTTTTTCTTTTGCCTGATCTTTTCCGGCCTTGCCTTTGGGAGTGGAGATATCACAGAAAATCAGCTGTGTCAGTTTTTCCGGCATTCCTTCCTGCCAGATTCGGAAGACATTGTTCACGCAGGCATTCACTTTGCTGCCAGAATCGTCCGGGAGCAGAGGATTGATTAACCGCTGATCCAGTCCCAGCTTTCTGCCATCACTGGTGATCTTCAGCATGTTGTCCACCCGTGGATCGACGCTGCCGCCGTGAATCCTGTAGGCCCGTTCGGAGAGTTCCGCGATCATGGCTTTCTGGTGCTTTGTCGGTTGAGCGACCACTGTTTCATAGTGTGCTTCCGGCGTAGGCAGGTGCAGCTGATCCGCGGTTTTGATATCTGCAATCTCTTTGAACATGGTCATCAGCTCAGGCAGGTTGAAAAACTTGGCAAAACGGGTCCTGGCACGGTATCCTGTGCCTTCCGGAGCCAGTTCAATCGCCGTCACCGTTTCCCCGAAAGTGGAGGCCCAGCAGTCGAAATGCGTCATATTGTTTCTTTTCAGCGTTCCGTACTGCAGATACCGCTGCATGGTGTACAGTTCCGTCATGGAATTGGTCACCGGGGTACCTGTGGCAAAAATCACACCGCGACCACCGGTAATTTCATCCATGTACCGGCATTTCAGGAACATATCTGTGGATTTCTGCGCTTCGCTGGTGGAAAGGCCCGCAACGTTCCGCATTTTCGTTGTCAGGAACAGGTTTTTGTGACTGTGAGCCTCATCCACAAACAGCCGATCCACGCCCAGCTGCTCGAAAGTGACCACATCGTCCTTCTTTTCTGTTGCCTGAAGCTTTCTGAGCCTGCCTTCCAGCTGCTTCTTTGTGCGCTCCAGCTGTTTGATGCTGAACTGTTCGCCCCGGCTCATTTTCAGTTCCTGAATACCGGTGGTGAGTTCGTCAATCTGTTCTTTCAGCAATCGTTCCTGCCGTTCCTGAGAAACAGGAATCCGTTCAAACTGGCTGTGACCGATGATCACAGCGTCATAATCTCCGGTAGCAATCCGGGCACAGAACTTCTTCCGGTTGGCCTTTTCAAAGTCTTTTTTCGTCGTGACCAGAATCTTCGCGGACGGATACAGCCGCAGAAACTCTGCCGCCCACTGTTCTGTCAGGTGATTCGGTACGACAAACATGCTTTTCTGGCAAAGACCGAGGCGCTTGCTTTCCATGGCCGCGCCGGTCATTTCAAAGGTTTTCCCGGCACCGACCTGATGGGCCAGCAGGGTATTCCCACCATAGATGATATGGGCGATCGCGTTCCGCTGGTGTTCCCGGAGAACAATTTCAGGGTTCATACCGGAAAAAGTAATATGGCTGCCGTCATATTCCCGGGTACGGATGGAATTGAACTTCTCATTGTACCGCTGAACCAGCGTTTCCCGGCGCTGCGGGTCTTTCCAGATCCATTCCTGAAAAGCGTTTTTCAGTGCCTGCTGTTTCTGCTGGGCCAGGGTTGTTTCTTTCTGGTTCAGCACCCGGCGTTCCTTGCCATCTGCGTCCTGTATAGTATCGTAGATCCGGATATCCCGCAGATTCAGCGTGTCTTCCAGAATCCTCAGGGCGTTTGCCCGGTCAGTTCCATAGGTTATATTGACCGGGACATTGCTGTAGGACGGTACATTTTTCCCGTTGATATGCCATTCCGCGGTATATTCTGAAAACTGAACCTGTATGGCCCGACGCTGATAAAACGGGATTTCCAGGACCTCTTCCATGAATTGCTGAATATACTGTTTCCCGACCCAGGTCGCTCCGAGGCGTACGTCAATCTCCGATGCGTCCAGATCCTTGGGCTGTGCTGCCTTCAGCGCCTGTACATTAACATCGAAATATGGAGACATTTCCGCTGCGTCTTCTGCTTCCCTGAGCTTTTGACGGACGTTCCCGGACAGATATTCATCCGCTGTCACATAGGTAGCGCGGCCGTCCTCGTCCAGCGGACCGGGAATCTGGAAAATGATGCCCGTCAATTCATCCGCGATCTCATCCTCATCTTTTCCAGTCAGTTCCGCCATATACGGCACATCCACCCTGGCTTTTTCAGCAATAGAGACTGCCAGCGCTTCCACTGCCGTATCCACATGCTCAATCACATGCTGCTGGCGGATCGTCCGTTTGGTGAACATATCCGCTTTGCGTTCCAGTTCACCGTTTTCATTCAGGATTTCCAGGGAACAGAGCAGGTAATAGGCCGAATCGTCACTGAAAGCCAGTGCGTTGGCACGGCTGTTGATCAGTCCGTATTTCGCGGTATAGTCGTCATACCGCTGGTTCAGTTCCTGCTGCAGCGTATGGATTGTTTCTTCGCTGTCATCGTTCAGCTGGGCATCCATCAGGCGATGAACGCAGTCCCGCAGGGCAACCATGCCCTTGACCCGTTCCTGAGCGGTCGCGTTCAGTTCCGGGCGTACCATGACGGAGTTTTCCCGGTAATAGACCTTATCGTCCACGACCGTGTAGGAGAAGTTTTTCACGTCCGGATCAGCGGGAATGCTTTCCCGGATTTCTTCTCCGTCTGCCAGATCTGGCATTTCCACAGCATGATATTCGCCTGTGATGCTTCGGACTGCTGCCGCCAGCTGCTCTGACAGATCCGCGCCTTCGATCGGCAGGCAGGCGGTTTCCTGCCAGTTGCCGTACATACTGTCATCCCAGGCCATGGTACCCAGTACCATTTCCGGATGTTCCACGAAATAACTGTTGATTGGGATACCGTCTTCCGTCAGGCCTAAATGCACCCAGTCCGGTTCAATATCAATAGGCTGTTCCCGTTTTTGCAGGAAAATGATGTCGCTGGTGACTTCCGTGCCGGCATTTGCCCTGAAAGCGTTATTCGGCAGGCGGATTGCACCGAGCAGTTCGGCCCGTTGCGCGATATACTGCCGGACTTCGGGGGATTGTTTATCCATGGTGCCCTTGGAAGTGATAAACGCCACAATGCCACCCGGACGGACCTGATCCAACGCTTTTGCGAAGAAATAGTCGTGAATCAGGAAATTCTGCTTGTCAAAGCGTTTGTCCGAAAGCTTATAGGAACCAAAGGGTACATTGCCAATCGCCAGATCAAAGAAATCACGGCGATCCGTTTTTTCAAAGCCGGTGACCATGATATCGGCCTGCGGATACAGATATTGCGCAATTCTGCCGGTAATGCTGTCCAGTTCCACACCGTACAGCTGGCTGTCTGCCATGTTCTCCGGCAGAAGGCCGAAGAAGTTGCCAACGCCGCATGACGGTTCCAGAATGTTTCCTGTCCGGAAACCCATTTGCTCCACCGCGTCATAGATGGCACGGATCACGGTCGGAGATGTGTAATGGGCATTCAGGGTGGATGCCCGGGCCATTTCATATTCTTCTTCGGTCAACAGGCTTTTTAGCTCGGTGTATTCCGCATCCCAGGCGGGGTTGCGTTCATCAAAAGCCTGCGGAATACCGCCCCAGCCGACATACCGGGAAAGGATTTCCTGCTCTTCCGGAGTAGCCTGCCGGTTTTCCGTTTCAATGGTTTTCAGGGTACGGATTGCCGCCACATTATTGGCATACTTGGTTTTCTGACCGCCTTCACCCAGATGATCGTCTGTGATGCGGAAGTTTTGCGCTGCAATTTCCGGAAAACTCTCTGTTTCTGCTTTCTCCTCCGGTTGCTCAAGCTGTGAATCTTCGGATATCTCTGTTGTAGGAGTTTCCGGATTGATTCGATATTTGTTATTCCGTTCATCCCGGGCCAGTATCCATTCCAGTGATTCTTTTCCTTCTGCCCGAAGGATCGGATACGGAAAAGCCGGATCGCTGAAACTGACCTCAAAGGGGCGGTTTTCTTCCACGATGAACTCCCGGCCGTCCATATAGACCGTATCGCCGGGATGCAGATTCCAGGAAAACTGCGGTGTTTCCCGCTGTCGGGGTGTCAGGTCAATCGTGATTTCCCGCATTGCGGGAATACCGTCATGCTCCGGAATGAGCCGTTCACCGGGACGAAGCGGTTCCTGAACGGATGTTTCTGCTTCCTGCTCAACGACTTCACCGTTTACGATGCCTTCTTTTTCCAGGCTTTCACGAATCGCAACGGGATCAATGTCATCAAGGCGTTCCTGTTCTTCATCGGTGTAAAACTCGTTGTCCCAGACCAATCGATTCAGGGCGTTTGCGGCATCTGTCCACGGTACTTCTCGCGGTTCATCGTTCACGGTGACCGGAAGCGCCGAAAGATCCCCGCCATATGTTTCACGCAGGCATTCCGCAATCTCTTCCGTCGTATGGCCTTCCCGGACATAGCGTTCTATGGCATGCTTGCTCTGGATATCGCCGTTCCATTCACGGAGCGTCCGTTCAATATCCATTTGGGTAATAATCCGGTTCGTGGAAACATATCCGCGGGGTTCGGGATTCACCGCAGGTGGATAATGCATCCGGGGCTGCGGAAGCGGCATTTCCTCTCCGGCAAAATCCCGCTGCATTTCATCGAAACGCCGCTGTTCCTGCGGCGTGAGGTAGGTGCCTTTTTCCATCATGTCGCGGATATGGCGCTCCACCACATGCCAGCGCAGGTTCATTTCCTCGTTGGTTTTCCAGCGCCGGAACTGCATCCCGCGGGAATTGTAATCAATGAAACCGCTG
>Ga0247610_10005362_pt1 | contig 13508 bp, 18 predicted proteins | sample 174DNAGHGhighgp2_FD_193483 | JGI IMG/M metagenome (GOLD analysis project Ga0247610, IMG submission 193483) | Sheep rumen microbial communities from Palmerston North, Manawatu-Wanganui, New Zealand - 1742 DNA GHGhigh gp2 | ecosystem: Host-associated > Mammals > Digestive system > Stomach > Rumen...
GCTCATCACTTAGGCTCTGAGAGCGGTTTTTTGGTCGTGATATAATCGAGATATGAACGATAGAAATTATTTAATAGATTTAGCTCACGTCATAATGCAAGATGCCGCCGATGAGTGGCACGATAAAGAAGCATTAGACGGGTTGGAGCAAGAAATTTCCACTGTCAATCCAGAGGAAATGCCAGAATTATACAAAAAACTACAAGACGAAATAGCGGATATTAAAGCCGACTGGGTGGACGGGGCGAGATGTCGCAGATATGCTATGGATTTACTCGCGCTTGAATCGCCAGAGTATGATTACCATAAACGTTGCACAGTTAAACACCGTGCGACCGCTTACGTTCAGGCGACAGAAGTATATCTCGCCAACCCTACCGAAACAGCTTATAAATTAGTATTGTGGCAGGGCAAGCGTTTCTGGAAAGCCTTAGCTCAACTAATGGGGGTGAAAGATATTCCAAATTGCGGTCGTTGTTTATCCGACCAGCTCAATATCGAACACAGCAAAAAATGGGCAGAGGAACATAATTTGAGTTTTTCTGTTGGGAATGATGAACAGGAAGAGTCTTAGTTTTGATAAAATAAAAGTATGGACCAAAGAACCATCATAACAGAGAATACATACGTTACAAACTTTAATGCTGATGGTCAAGCCAATGGCGTTGAGTTGATGACTGATGAGCGCGGACATATGTATCCGGTCTCGCATCTTTTTGCAGGGAATGCAGCAGGAGATGAGCTCTCGGTAACATCGTCTAACCAAACAGGTAATGTTATTATCAAAAGTGGATATATTCAAATTCCATTTTCAGATTATGCTTATCTTGGCTGGTTGGATACAGATACTCAATTCCACGTAACTGCTTCTACGTCTAGTGGTGCGCGCTATGTAGCGATTGTTGCGTTTATCAACCGTGGTATTCAATATGAAGACTCGGTGACAAACAACCCCGGATTATTGACAATTACAGAGGTGGCAGGAAATCCAGCCACTACTCCAGTGGAAGTCTCAGACTCTGCTATTCGAGCCGTAATTGGTGATGATAACCCATTCGTAGTTTTGGCACAAATCTATCTGCCTTCTGGTTCGACGGCAATCTCGTCAAGTAATATCCTTGATAGGAGAGCAAAATTAGCACTCAAACAAGGTGTGCAATTGCCGGAGGGTAGCTATTCGTCAGGAATTCGTCCTGCTACTGGTAGTGCCTCTACAAATCCGTTACAATTAGCTATTATCAATGCAAATGACCCAGTGCCAACAGGCTCAGACGAATACGACCTATTGGTTTGCCGTATCGCGCAATAATCGGTTTTTGACAGCCTTCCAAATCAGCTTTTCAACGTAGTCGTGGTCTTTTCTGCTCATCATAGCGAAGACCACGCTTTTTATGTCTTGTGAGGAAGTGCTTTTAAGCGCATACTCTTTGCGTGACTTATTTTTGAACGAATCGTAATCGCTAGAAACCTCAAACACTACTTTGGCGTGTTCTGCATATATGTCGCTTTCCCATTTTCGCATTTGCGCAAGATGCTCTTCGGGGAAGTCGACTATGTTCAGAGTGTATTTTTGCCCATCTTCACCGACAAAAGTAGTCGTTTCGTCATTCTTGAAACTACCACCACCAGAAACAACAACGAAAACGTTGTTGAAGGTGCAGTTGCTGATAAGACGGTGCATATCCAAATACCATTTTGTCTTAATTTTGACTCGCTCCTCAGTTCGTGGGTTAAAGGCTACTACGCCTTCTACTTTATCTAGCATATATGTTCTGAATTGAGCTTCCGAGATGGTCTTGGCGATTTTTCCCGTCCACCCACGTTTATTATCAGCAGTTGGCACAGCACTGCCTACACCCCAGCACACCAGTTCTGGTTCAGGATACTTGGCAACAATAATGCCTTCATCGCCGGGAAAAGTCTGGCAGAGCTCGCAGAAGAAATCTATATCTTTCGGTAGGTCGGCTGGACGTAAAATAGTGGCGGCTTCCACATACTTATTATCAAAAGACCCTCGAGAAGTCACGATGAGTCCGTATTTTGAATCATTGCGAATGGAAATATAGTAGCCGTCGAGCTTCTCTGTCAAGATAATCTCTCGGAACTTCCATTGTGATAAATCTGGAGCTAATGGTTCCCCGTTATTGAAGAACTTGCGTGGCGAGTCTATCACAATAGGCAATCTATCCCCTAATTTTCGCCACTCCACTACTAAACCCCTGCATCGCATCGTAGTCGGTGTCCAATGTTGTGCGAATTGCGCTTTAGGCGTGTAATTGAGGATTGCCAGATTCTTGTGAATAGGGTGAAAGCTAATTCTGACGAATCCCCCCTTGATTTCTTCCTGTACTGCTCTCTTGCTTATAAATGCGCTTCTCATCTAAAACTCCTCATTTAGCAAACCGACGTTCAGAACTCTCAGCCCGAGAGCCTCCCAGAAAGCAACTACTTTCTTGCGGTCATCTATTACGCCGATGACATTATAATTATCACGAATATAGGTATTAAACAAGCGATGTTTGACTTTATCATCTGGTCCATCGTGGTTTTTCTCATCTCGGTCAATTTTCGAATCTCTGGTGAAAAGTTGATAGTGAAAATCTGGTCCGAAAATGCCCCTGATAAAACCATTAGTTGCGTCAATCGCATCCTCCTTCCTTCCCGAAACAAAAAGAATTTCAACCCCTTGGTCTTCTAGTCCTTTTAGGATTTTGGCAACGAGCAAATCAGGGGCATCGGTAATACAATCGACATAGCTGAAGAAACTACGGTAATGGATTTTAGGGATAGTTAAAAGTCTACGATGAGCCAACGTCCCATCTATGTCACAAATAATGGCTTGTGGCTTGGTGATGTTGGGAACATAGGGTTCTACTTCGAATTTTGGCAAATACCAATGTTTAATACCGGACTTCACAAGGTCTTTGATGCAGGATTCGATAGTCCATTGTATGCTCTTGAAACGGTCGTATTGGCTCTGGAGGACTTGGCGAGAAACGAATCTTTCGCCACGCTTCTGGATGCGTTTTTCGGCTTCATCAACGGAAGCATCAAATTGCTGAATCTCCACGTTAGCAAGTTCGCCGAGCCCCTTGACTTCCAGCAAAACTTTAAGGATTTCAGTTACATACTTCTGTTGTAAGTTTGTATCGTCGACAATCACTTTGCGCCCAGACGCTAACGCTTTAGCAATGGCAAAATGCTCAAGTTTGGTGACTTCTTGTTCGACAGAGTAATCTAAACCTTGCTTAAAATACCGTTCGAGAAGCTCTGGACCCATCAATTCAGTCCGAATTGTGTCACGATTGATAATAACCCAAGCAGGGTTCTTTTTCGCCAGCTCTTTGGCAAAAGTGCTTTTGCCACTGCCAGAGATGCCTTGTAATATCAGCATATCTAAGTTATCATAATTCATAAAGTTTCCTTCCTGTTTCGTAATCAATAGCAATCATTGTCCATTCGTGCCCTAGTTCCCCTTCTAGGAGCAATAAAGAGAGGTCGCCGATATAGGATTGGTCAGGGTATTGCGAAAAAGTATCACAGATGATAAGGTCGTCACGGAATTTGGTGATGCACTCGACTGGAGTATGTCCTACAATCTGGACATTATCGGTCGCAAGAGAAATCACTTCAGAAGGTCGCGCCCAAAGTAGGCTTGGTGCTGTCGACGTGCCACCACAAGCATAACCTACTTCATTCATCGGATTATTCGCGCCAGTCTTCTCTTTCAAATCTTTGTATGGGATACTATTGGTTAGCGGCATAAAATCTGCGCTTACGCCAGCGTGGCTAAAAATGAACTTATCTTTCATATAAAACAAGTCCCATAAATCTCGATACTCTTTTAGCAGGTAATTTACATTGGAGGAACCGGCGAGAATATGCCCGCTCATATTGATAGTGTCATCATAATATCCCCAGTCGTGATTACCTAGAAGCCAGACGAATTTTTCGCCAAACTTCTTTTTGAAGTCGGCTAATTGTTTGATTATTTCAAGATTATCTTCTTGGGTTGCGCCGAAATTATCACAGGCATCACCAAGAAACACAAAAATATCCCAGTTTGTCGCTTCGACAGCTTTTGGCAAGATAAAAGGTTTGCAGTGGATGTCTCCACAAACTAGAATTCTCACAAAACCCCCTCAATAGCGTTGAGGACAGCTTCTTCATCTAAGTCTATTGGGCAATGTTTAGATGCTTTGATAGCCATCAACACCTCATTTGGGTAGATACCGTCCGTGACTTTATCTCCTATAATAGTCACTAATTGTCCATCATTAGTGATGCTCAGTCGAATATTGTTGATGTCCATTAACTCTTTGACTCGTGGATTCATTTTGCGAAGCTTTTTGTTGAAATCTAGAACTGCCTGTGAGGCTTTCTCTGTTGTAGTAATCATTTCTGGTGGCAAAAATTTGACCATTTCGTGGATGAAATATCCAGAGTATGACTTTTCTGGGACGAAAGTCACTGGTCCAGCAGGCTGCCAGTCATCATCAAGAAGCGCCTGTGTTAGTTTCTCGATTCCTTCGAGAGTATTGCTTGAGATAATTTTATATTCTGTCCGTTGCATATTAACCTCCATTTTTTTAACTTGTTTTTATTATACCAGAAAATGCTTATCAAAACAAGATACCCCCGAAGGGGTATCTTGCCGAAAGGAAAGGAGGACCCGAGCCTTTTGTGCATTTGTGACCCGGAGGAACGAAGGAAAATATCTCCGTCCCTTCTATTATAGCGAAAATGCTATTCGGTAGGTTCCCACGAAGCAGGGATGAGCTTTATTTTCCATTTGTCTTCGATATGGCGATTGTAAAGTAGCCAATAATTATAAAACTGCACTAACTCATTACGCTTGAGTTTAGGTAAACTACCTTCTAGCCATTTCCAATCTGTTTCCACTAACATCTTGAAGTCATCTATACCGTATTTTTCGATAATATAATATGCCGCTTTATCTTGCGCTCCGTCAAGAAAATGGTTACAACGCCTACATTGTGGCATCAGATTGATGCTGACATATTTTAGTTTCTGGTTGCCTCGCTTAATAAAATGCCCACATTGAAGCTCTTTTATCAAGAAAGTCCCGTGACAGGTTGCACATTTATTAGTAATCCCGTCCACTGAGCCAGAATAACGGACTGCTTTTAACAAAGTATCTAATCTTTTCGTGATTGTTGGAACAGTGAGTTTGCTCATATTACCTCCTGCTCTATTGTATCACGACCACAAAAAAGCCCCTAACTGCGAGCTAGAGGCTTTTTTATAAGATTTTCTTACTCATAAACGACAATAGAAAGAAAATCGTATAACATTTACTTTTTATTTAGGTAGAGTAAGTGTTATGCTATCATTGTAACATATGAGTAACAAAAAGTCAATACTTTTTTTGAAAAATGCGTATTGTTGCGGACACGGCGAAATTGTGCATAGATTGGAGAATTGGTGCCTTGCTAATAAGGTTAATTACCAAATAAAAGGCTCCACTGATACTAGCACTGCTACATACAATGGCAAGACAGTGGAGCTGAAGCCTACTTTGACTCTTTCGCAGGTCTTGCGTCAGCTTGGGCTTGAATCATCTCGGTCATAATAGCATAGAATAACAGAGTATAATTCAGCATATCCTGACATTTTTCTTCCAACAGCTCTTGTGTAGGCAAAATGCCCTGCGAAGATTCTTTTGCTATCTTCGAGATTGATGAGATGTGTTTCATTTGATACATTAAACAAACTTCGGCAGGAGAGCAGTGCATCATCGAGGTGGGCTGGCGAAAATTTGCCAATCTGTCCACATTTGACGCATACTCTGCTGACTTCTTAAAAAGTGTTTCTTGACTTTTGTCAAGTAATTTTTTACATATTTTTTCAAAAACCTTATCGTTCATTCCTCTCCTTTCGATTAAAAACAACCACTAATTTTTCGGTTGATTGGTTTTAGAATACCATATTCTTCTTTTTCGTCTTTCGTCAGAGGCACTTTGACAGAGTGTCCACAAGAAGTGCACAGATAACGCCAGCTCGGTCCCTGCGTGGCATCTGGCACTTTGCCTTTTTTGTGGAAATGCCTATTTCCACAGACTGGACACACTAGCTCCTCATTGACAAGCTTGTTTATCATTGGCATATTGGCGAATGGCATCAACTTCCAGTATATCTTTTCCATTAGAGATACATCATTGGCGCAGTATTTTGCCATCAGGTCATATGATTTCTTGTCTCCTTTTAAGCAATTCTCCCAGAGGTCGCCACAAGTGACCTCTGTTTTTTGCCCTACTCCCAAGAATTTGCCCAGCTCATCTAGTTTATTTGACGGGAACTTGAACTTTTGACGAGCCGCTGTCAAAGTGTCTACCATTTTATAAGGGGCAGGCGGTTTGAGATTGTGCTCGACAAAGAAGGTGTTTGCCATTTTAGCGTCAAAACGAGAACCGTTGTGGGCTATGGCGAGATTAGCTTCATCTAACAGCCTCCAGAGTTCGTAGGTTATCCAGAAATCGTTTTTCGGGTCTTTCTCGCCATCTATCAAAGTGATGACCTTTGGTTTACCTTTTTCGCCAAGCCACTTATAACTAAAACATAATAGTTTTTGTGGCTCGACGACCTTGAGAACATTTCCCTCGTAATAATTGTATGTGTAAGCGAGCATTGGAGACACTTCTAGGTCAAACATTAGAATCTTGGCTTTGCGTAATGTTTCTCTTTGCGTTTTCGACAAATCCATCCTATTTCCCCACTATCTTCATTATTTGTACGAGTCTCTGATTGACACCTTCAATCGAAAATCGACTACTCACGATTGCGCCAATGCTCTTGTGTGTTTGTTTGATAATTTGCACGTCATCTGCTAGATTATATTGCGTTTGAAAAACAAGAACCTGCGTACCTACGCAGTTCTTATCCACCCACTCCCTTGCTTCTCTCGGATTTTCAGCCAAAACAATGAGGTCAGAATATCCACTGACCTCTAGATTGTCTGTTAATTTGAGTAAGAAGTAATTTGGGTCGCCGTGATTATCACGGAGCAAGTTATAATCGACCAGAATAGCGCGTCTTTTGAAAACTGTTTCGTCCAATTTGACGGAGTTCCTTCCTTACGGCTATTGTGATGTTTATGTTTACCTCTATTTTACCAGAAGGTTTTTGGCGTGTCAAGCTCTTCATCGTCTTCAGAAAATAAATCTGGGATTGATTTGCGATAACTGCTCATCCCGTTCAGTTCGAACCTGCCTATAATCGCGAGGCAATCCAGAAAAGTCTGTGGAGGATTTTTTTCAAAATAGGCTATAACATCACGCATTATCGCCCTATTTTTTCCTAACCAGATGGGATAAGATGAACAGATACCTTTCTTTGGACAAATAAAAATTTCTTCTGGCGACAATTCTACATAGAATGTAGGATGTGCTTGTATGATTTTCATTAAATTTTTTATAAAATGGCTTGTCTGCGTTAAGTATACCACGACTACAGTTTTTGCCATTTTGGGGAGTTGGCGAGAGAACATAAGACGTTGTACCAGATTTTCATCTCTGTTAAATTCATTTCCGGCAACTTCCCGTGCTTGTATCTCTCGTAACATTCGTCGAGAATTTGCCTAGTGTTTGGGTCTAGGTGCTTGCGGTATTGCTCTATGTTCCCGCCTAAGGCTACGTTGCATTTAGCGCATTGGACGTGAACGTTGCCGAGATTCCAACGCAAGAATTGAACTCCGCGGGGGATGTAGTGTCCTGCTTGACGTTTCGCTAATGGCAAACGTTTGCCACACGTAAAACATTTTTTCTCACTGTGCCTCACATACCAAGAAACTAGCTTATCGAGACGATAAGCTAGTTCTTTCTTGGAGAGCTCTTTGCTCACCTAATGCTCCCGTAAGCTGTGAAGAGGTCTGAAACATCGACTTTGGGGACATCAAGTATTTTGTTGAAGCCATCAGGCACGTGGATAATCTTTATTTCATCGATAGTAATGTCTGTGGTTTGTTCAATAATATAAGCGTATAGATTTAACTGCAAACAATGCTCCCCATAGATAGTCTCTGGGTTCCAGTATTCAGAATAACGGTCTTTGAGGGATTGTGGCAAATTACAATCTGCGCTCATAAATAAATCCGAATTTGTTTTTACGTCCCAAAGGGTATGCTTGCCTTCGTTGGCAGTCAAGATGTCAAAACGTCCAGCCACTTCTTGCTCTGGCAAAGCGATAAGTTGTTCTACCCACGCATTGGAATATTCGCCCATCGCTTTTAGCGTGTCTTCACAAATCTTACGCACAATCTCTTTTTTCGGCATTTTCCCTATCACTGAGTTTTGGATAGCTGTATGAATGAGGTTGCCGAAACTGGCTGCGAAATCCATATAGGCTTGAGCAATTTTCCCATCTCCGTTGAAAGGATAGTAGGCACTAAGAAGTTGAGTAACTGATTCGTATCTAACACCTTGCTCAGACGTATAAGTATGAGTTTTATGGTCATACCAAATCGGGGTCTGTCCGCCAAAAGCGTAAATCTTTTCGCCAGTAGGTTCTTGAACTTCTTGTTGCTGAGGAGCTTTTTCCGGCTCTTCCTTTTCCGGCAAGTTCAACACACCGTCTACTCTATGAGCAATACGCTTGAGATAATTTAGCGAACGCTGGAGGTCGAGACCAGCGTTCTCCTGCTCCTCTCCGAGAGTGATGTGCAAAGATGAGTAATTACCAAGATTGATAGTTGCTCCGACCTCTTTGATGCGCATATTCTTCTTTGTCATTTCTTCTTAATCCCTCCGTTTGGCTCTTGGAACATAATCTTACAAGTGAATTCGCAGTTGTCTGCTCCAAAGCGATTTTTTCGCAATCTCACGCGAGTTTTTTGCCCAATCTTCAGTCCTGTCTCCTTGTCCTTAATCTCTTCCGATTTATTAGACATCAATCCCATAATAACTGACGACGAATATAGGACAGATGCCCCACCGGGCAATACTGGGTCTTTTTTGAATAAGTCCATAGACTCTCGTTCTTGAGATATAACTACGACAGCTACTTCGTTGGACATCAGTTTAGCGGTGAGCTTGACGAGAAAATTGTTCATTACTTGTGCTCGCTGACCCATTCTCGGTCCTTCCCCGTCATCTTTTTGCATATCATCACGAGTTTTGAGGTTCGTTAACGAATCAATCACGATACAGTTGAACTTCCCGCTTTCAATGGCTCGCATCACGATGGTCCAGCAGTCTTCTAGGATTTCAGTATTATAAACGAATACGTTGTCACTTTGAGTATCGACGATACCACCTTCGGAATCAACATAGAGGGTGCGAAAAGCTGCGTTTCTGCACAAGTTGTATACGAATTGTGATTTGCCTACACCACTTCTACCACTGAGAATAGTGACACGACCAACGGGAAAGCCACCACCGTGAATACCGTAAATACGGTCTTTGCCGGGGGTTGCTGCATCAAAACCAGCGTCAAATTCGGCATTTCCTGTCGGAAGACAATAAATGAGTGGGCGAGGAATAATGTCCTCTTTTGATGGATTCAACCCTAACTCTTTGAAAAGGTCGTGATAACGCTCAGCTCGTTGTTTCTGAGCGTCATCATAAGCCTTTTTAATTGCTTCAGCTTGGGGGTGGAAATCCACAGTGTTTTGCTTGAATTTCACGGTTCCTCCTTATGCTTGATTAAAATGGAATTTCTTCTAGGCTGATAGCCTCTGGTGCATCTTCAGGTGCTGGAGCAGAAGTTGCAGAAGTCGGCTGTGGAGTAACCGGTACTTGTGCAGGAGCTTCACCAGAAGCAGCTGCGCGGTTGTGGGCGAGTTTTTCCTCTACCTCAGCGGCGATTTTATCTGCTTCTTCATCTTCTTCTTTGGAAATATCACCTAGCGTGAAGGTTGGTGCGAAATAGTTCACAGAACCAGTTTTACAGGCGATTGCTTCACCAAGTGAGAAGTAGTGTGCGTCTGTTAAATAAGTGTGAGTCTTTTTCAGCTCGTCTTCAAATTTAATCCACGAGTTTAGCGATGAGCCACTCAATGAGACTTTAACTACCTCGCCGTCTAGCAAGCAGTAGATGTTCTTTGTGAACTTACAATATGGCACGCTAGCGATTGCGTCACGAATGGTCGGTGTATAAACTCCTTCGTAAAGCAAGGTTTTCGTGTCATCTAGACGGTCGGATTCATAAACACGAACAATCTCGTCTTTGTAAGAGACGAATTCGTTTGAATAAATCTGGTTATATCTGGCAGTAGCTTTTCCTACGTTCAAGCTGTGAACACCAGTCACAGAGTTGGTCTGCGTAAGCGGGATAAGCTTAGCGTCTTTCGGCAAGGCTACACGTTCTTGTGATTCCTTGTCATAGTAGAAAAAGTTTTGGTCTGCTGAACGCCAAGTGTAGACTTTGTTGGCTACGCGTTCATAAGTTGAGTGGGTTTGAGTTCGGCTTCCGAACATAATTTAATACCTCCGTGCGCATTCGCGCACATCCCCAATCGGGGTTAAATTTGTTATTGCCTTACCATTATACCACACAAAAAGGATGGAGCGCAAATTATTCTGCTGACCGTTGCGCCGCAAGAGCCGCCATACGAAACTCACTTAAAAGCGTGACTTGACGTTCTGCCCACTCCTTATCAGCTTTGAGCGGAGCGATTGAGCTTTTAACACGTAGAGCAAGCATTGACGCTGTGATTTTCTCGCCGACTGCCCCCATTACGACCTTAGATTCCACATCACTCATTTCTAAATCTAAATCACGGATAAAATTATTCAGTTCATCACTGAGAGTGACGATTGTAGCCAAGACATCGAAAATTTGCTCTTTGTTCATAAAAGCCAAGTCAGCTGTCTTGGCGGTGATGTCTCGAATTTTCACTTCAATGTTTTGGTATGAAGTCATAATATTTACCTCCTTTTTCTTTTAACATAGCTTCATTATCTTTCAGCCATTCAAGAGCTTGTGGCGAAAATTCACATTCAAGATTAGGAACGTCAATGTGTGGTGGTCTTTCGCCTAATGGTAGATTACCATATTTTTCATCATAGTCCTTACTGAGCCAATTCCACCAACTTTTACTGGAGGCAAAAATCAAATAGCCTGCGTGAGTGTAAACTGCGCCACCGTGTTGTCCGATATAGCGTTCAGCGGCTTCAAGAGTGCCGGGAGCAATAAATCTATAACTGCCGTCACCTAAAAGTCCAATATACCAACGATAGTCTTCCATCAATCAAATATTCCTTCTACCTCAGATGGGTCTAATTCTTCAAAGTCGCCAAATATACCACGCAACTTTTCTTTCATTATACTCCAATTGTCGGGTTCTGTCGAGTGGGCAGAATCTTGGTCTTTTAGAATTTGGTCTAACCTGCCCTCCACGAGAAAGTCATTGATGTCCTTACGCTTAAAACTACCGTCAGGCTGCGTGTTGTATTCGTCGGGAAGTCTTAGGGTGCGTAGTTGTGGATTATATTTTCCCAACCCTAACGTCATAGCTACATCGATGGCGTATTTATTGAAAAGTTTGCCAGCTTCGTCATTGTCACCACAGAAAATCAGTTTCGGCACTCCCCATTCGAAACACTGCATTATTGCCGAGTGAAGTTGCTTCTTCGCCCCAACTCCCGGCAGGCAGATTACGTTTCTTCCTGTAGAACGGAGAGACAAAGAGTCTGACTCACCTTCACAGAAATAGACTGGAAGGTCGTGGTCGAAAACCATATAAGACGCTTGTAGTGGAACTCCTTTTGGTGCTAAAGGGTGTCCAAATTTTCCGCGCATCCTATCATATCGACGTAAGCGGAATGTGGCGATTTCACCGTGAGGACCAAAGTAGGGGATGCAGATGCCTTCTTGTTTCTCCCAACATCTAAACGTTCCTTTAGGGTGCCAGCGCCATTTGCCCAAATCATAGGCGAAAGCATTAAGTCCTTTGTCTTTCAAAAATTTGGTCATTTCTTCAGGCACTTCTTCAGGCAACTTTTTGTATTGAGCCGAGAAGTCTTTCGGAGGGTCGGCGAATTCGATGTTCGGGAGCTTGAACTTGTCTGGCACTTTGTCGGTATAGACATAATTCATATTGGGGTCGTAAGTGCCGAGCTTCTTTTTCGCCTCCACCAAAGAACAGTTGGCGATTTTTGCGATTAGTTCATCGTGCCAGCATCTACGGTTACAACCAAAGCAAAAGCAGTGATTGTCGTCATAGATGGTCATACTGGGAGTTTTTTCTTCGTGAAAAGGACAACAGATTTTTGCCCTGCCATCCGTTTCGCGTTTGTATTCAATGCCATATTGGTCTAATATGGCTAAAACTCGTTCAGTATCGCTTTCCATTTAGAAGTCTGCTTTGTCCACCCCTTTAATGTCTCCCCTAGGCTGTTTCGAGCCTCTAGACCTCATTCTATCATTTTCCTCTAATTTGTCAAGTTGGTCGGCTGCCATACCATCGTCACCCATATCGGCTAATTCTAGCAAGTTGCTTACCCGAATCTTGGGGTAGGTGAACTTCATACCGATTTGCTTACGGCGATTTTTCAATACGTGCAGACGCAAGAAAGTGTAGCCGGGTTCTTCGTCCGGCAAGGCGGTTACGCCGATACACTTCGAGACGATATAACCTAAATCTACACGACCGTAAACTGACTCCATAGTCGGGAATTCTTTTTCCTTGTCGGAAAGGGGCTGGCGAAGACGAGCCGTCATTATCAGCGTCATATTAACGCGGTGGGCTTCGTCCAATAATCGGTTTAGGAAGGCATTACCGTGTTCGTCACGAACTGTGTCAATTAGGTTGTTTAACATATCTACGCAGACCATAGTGTAGCCTAACTGGGAGGCTGCGGCGATTAAAGGTATGATGTTATATTTGTCTTCTTTAATGGCACTGATTTTGTCAGCATATAAAAAACCCACGCTATCTGGTGGGACATCAATATGATTATTAGAAACAACTTTTGCCCACCTATCACCCACCTCGTCTTCGCTCTCCTCAAGTGCTAGATACAAAATCTTCTCGCCTTGTGCTGCGAATTGTGCTATCATATAATTCGCTAATAGTGTCTTGCCTACGCCAGTCCTAGCGCAAATCACCATAAAGTTCTGCTCTTGGACACCTAACAGCAAATCGTCTAGCGTCTTTACACCTGTTCTCAACCCTTCAAATTCAATTCTGTGTTTCGAGGCTTCGAGATAGCGTTCAATCAATTCTCCCGAAGTCACCACTTCCGATAACGGAAGCCCTTGATTTGGCGTAAGGAGATGGCGAATTCCGTTGATAAATTCTTCCTTGTCCTTTTCGCTTTTGATTAGCCCACGTTCTTGAGCCATTTTGGCAGCATCGTTTACGGTCTGCCAGTATTTTTTGGGTATACCTCCCGAACCATCAGAAGGCAGGTATGCCCCTTCGTTTCCTAACGTCATTTGTTAATACCTCCTTGACACGAGCGCACCTATTGCTCGCTTCCATTTTTTATTTTATCGAATTTTTGTTAATGTGTCAAAACTTTGTTTGGGTCATAGTGGCGAGAAGGCGT
>Ga0247610_10005367_pt1 | contig 13502 bp, 6 predicted proteins | sample 174DNAGHGhighgp2_FD_193483 | JGI IMG/M metagenome (GOLD analysis project Ga0247610, IMG submission 193483) | Sheep rumen microbial communities from Palmerston North, Manawatu-Wanganui, New Zealand - 1742 DNA GHGhigh gp2 | ecosystem: Host-associated > Mammals > Digestive system > Stomach > Rumen ...
CTGCTTTTGAAGCGGCTTGCGTATGTCAGCCCACTCTCTATTCGCTTCTGCCGGCCTTGTGCACCTGTGAGCACCTCTGCTATGGCGTTTGCCATGGCGCTGTCGTCGTCGGGTCTGACGTACAGGCTGTGGGGTCCTCCCGCCTCTTCCGTTCCGGCTCCCGTGCAGGCCACCACTGGCAGCCCCATGCTGACGGCTTCTGCCACTGGCAGTGCGAAGGCGTCGTGGCGTGCCGGGTATACAAATGCCTCTGCCATGCGGTACATGGCCGGCAGATGTTCGCCCGGGGTGTGGTGCAGCATCACCACGCGGTCGTGCAGTCCATGGTGGTCCACATAGTCCCACACACTGTCGGTGTAGTCGGTGATGCTGCCCACGACCAGTAGCGACAGGTCGTCGGGCAGTGTTTGCAGAGCCTTCACCGCCTGCATGATGTTGTGGCGCTCGTCGATGGTTCCCACGCTCAGCACGTAGCGGTCGGGCAGCTCGTATTTCTCTCTGACGTACCACACCATCCTCATGTTGGGCTCGGTGGAGAACCGTGGGTCGCAGCAAGGGGGTATCACCTCCACCCTTGCAGGGTCAATGTCGGCCAGCGAGCAGATGGCGCTGCGTGTGCACTCGCTTGGCGCAACTATGCTGTCTGCCTCGGCCACTGTCTGCTGAAACACCTTTGTGAGCGTCTTCACCTCGGTGGCAGTGTAGAACTCCGGGTGGCTGATGAAGTCCACGTCGTGTATGTTGACAACCGACCTTATGCCGGCTTTCGCCAGTCCTTCAGGCAGTTGGCCCATCAGCCCGTGGTACAGCTGTATTCCGTCGTCAGCCATCTGCTTCACTATGCCCTTTGTCTGCCATCGTGCCTTTCCCAGCAGCTGCGAACCTTGTGGATAGTGGTAGTGCAAGGTGTCGCTCTCGGCCACCTGCTTTCTCAGGTCCTCTTGACCAGCGTCGGCGGCGTAGAGCAACAGTTCCATGTCTGCTGTTGCCGCCAGGGCGGTGGCCAGTGTGCGGCCAAAGCTGCCAAGCTCAGTGGCATTGCCCACGATGCCATTGGCATCAAGCCCTATTTTCATCGTTTCGCTCATTTAATGGCCGCAAAGTTAATAAAAAGATAAGGAATAAAAGAATAAAACAGCGAAAATCTCCGAAAAAAGCCAATTATCTCAGTACTTTTTTGTACCTTTGCACCACATTTTCCGAAAATAAGACAAAGAAAACAGTTTATAGATATGTTAGAAGTGAGAAACCTTCACGCCCGGATAGGCGAGAAGGAGATATTGAAAGGCATTGACCTTACAGTCAACGATGGCGAGATACACGCCATCATGGGGCCCAACGGTTCTGGCAAGAGCACTCTGTCTGCAGTGCTCGTGGGCAACCCTGTCTACGAGGTGACCGAGGGCGAGGCCTGGTTCAACGGCAAAGACCTGCTGGCCATGAAACCCGAGGAGCGTGCCCACGAGGGTCTGTTCCTCTCGTTCCAGTACCCGGTGGAGATACCCGGTGTGTCGATGACCAATTTCATGAAGGCTGCCATCAACGAGCGTCGTAAGGCGCAGGGCCTGGAGCCGATGAACGCCGCCGAATTCCTGAAGTTGATGCGTGAAAAGAGGAAGATCGTCGACCTCGACGCCAAGCTGGCCAACCGCAGTGTGAACGAGGGCTTCAGCGGTGGCGAGAAGAAGCGCAACGAGATATTCCAGATGGCCATGCTGGAGCCAAAGCTCAGCATACTCGACGAGACAGACTCGGGACTCGACGTCGATGCCATGCGCATAGTGGCCGAAGGTGTGAACAAGCTGCAGACGCCCCACACGTCGTGCATCGTCATCACACACTACGACCGCTTGCTCGACATGATACGCCCGCAGCAGGTGCACATACTCTACAATGGCAGGATAGTGAAGAACGGTGGCCCCGACCTGGCAAAGGAGATCCAGGAGCACGGCTATGACTGGTTAAAGGGTTAGTTCATAGTTCATAGTTCATAGTTCATAGTTATGGGTAGCGAGCAACAATATATCGAGTTGTATGAACAGGCGCGGGATGTGATTTTCGCCCATGCGCCGGAGACGATGAACGCTGTGCGCGACGAGGCTTTCCGCCATTTCAAGGCCGCCGGGTTCCCCTCTAAGAAGGTGGAGCGCTATAAGTACACCGACCTGCAGAAGATCTTTGAGCCGGACTACGGTGTGAACCTCAGCCGGCTGAAGATACCGGCAGACCCCTACCAGGCCTTCAGATGCGACGTGCCAAACCTCTCGACCATGCTCTTCTTCATGGTCAACGACACCTTCTATGCCGATGACACCTCAGCGCCACACAGTCCGCACTCTAAACTGAAAGACGGCGGTATCATCATAGGTTCTATGCGAGAGCTGCTGTCCGACGAGCACTCGGCGCTGCACTCTGTCCTCGCTGGCAAGTACAGCCGTCTGGCCCGCACCGAGGACGATGCGGTGACGGCGCTTAACACCATGCTGGCCCAGGACGGACTGATGGTCTACGTGCCGCGCGGGGTGAAGGCCGACCGTGCCGTGCAGGTGATAAACATACTGAAGGCCACACCGCAGAACGCCCAGCGCACCGTGCCCGACATGATGGTCAACCGTCGTGTGCTCATAGTGCTGGAGGAGGGTGCCGAGCTGAAGCTGCTCTTCTGCGACCATGCCGCCGACGACCGCAATTTCCTCACCACACAGGTCATAGAGGCATACGTGGGCGAGAGAGCATCGCTCGACCTCTACTGCCTTGAGGAGACACACTACAAGAACAACCGCGTGAGCAATGTCTACATAGACCAGCAGGGCGGAAGCCGTGTGACCCACAACGTCATAACGCTGCACAACGGCACCACGCGCAACAAGCTCGACCTCACCTTCTCGGGCGAGGGGGCTGAGTGCCACTGCTACGGCTGCGTCATTGCCGACAAGGGGCAGGTGGTGGACAACAACACGCTCATCACCCACCGCGTGCCCCACTGCACGTCGGACGAGCTGTACAAGTATGTGCTCAACGACGAGGCCACAGGAGCCTTTGCCGGACGTGTACTCGTGGAGCACGGAGCACAGCAGACAGCCTCGCAGATGACCAACCAGAACCTGTGTGCCTCGCCACAGGCCAGGATGTACACACAGCCCATGCTCGAGATCTATGCCGACGACGTGAAGTGCGGGCATGGCTCTACCGTAGGCCAGCTCAACGACGCGGCACTCTTCTACATGAGGCAGAGGGGGATAAGCGAGCAAGAGGCACGCACGCTGCTGCAGGTGGCATTCATCAACCAGGTGATAGAAAAGATAGAGCTGGCACCCCTGCGCGACCGTCTGCACTACCTCGTGGAGAAACGTTTCAGGGGAGAGCTGAACAAGTGCAAAGGATGCATGCTTTGCAGATAAGGGCACACTAATAATTAAACTAAGTTACACGAATTGCCGACATAAATGACGGCATATCATAAAAATACAAAATTATTTGACTATTTTTCTTTTATTTATCGATTAATGTGTACCTTTGCGCTGTTTTTAAGCGCAAAGCGCACATTTCTTATTTTTTTTAGATGTTTTTTAAATCAAGATGAACGTAATTACAAAGACCCTTCAATTGGCTGATGGAAGGACCATCACCATTGAGACCGGGAAAGTGGCAAAACAGGCCGACGGCAGCGTGATGCTCCGTATGAACAACACCGTACTGCTCGCCACCGTTTGTGCCGCAAAAGATGCAGTTCCCGGTACCGATTTCATGCCTTTGCAGGTAGACTATCGTGAACAGTACAGCGCCGCCGGACGTTTCCCAGGCGGATTCACAAAGCGCGAAGGCAAAGCCTCGGACAATGAAATCCTGACAAGCCGCCTGGTGGACCGTGTGCTCCGCCCACTGTTCCCCAGCAACTACCACGCTGAAGTTTTCGTCAACGTCATGCTGCTCTCTGCCGACGGTGTAGACCAGCCCGACGCCCTTGCCGGATTTGCTGCCTCGGCAGCACTCGCTTGTTCAGACATACCATTCGAGTGCCCCATCAGTGAGGTGCGCGTGGCCCGCATCAACGGCGAGTATGTCATCAACCCAACATTCCACCAGATGAAAGAGGCCGACATGGACATCATGGTAGGTGCCTCGGCCGAGAACATCATGATGGTGGAGGGCGAGATGAACGAGGTGACGGAGCAGGACCTGCTCGGCGCCCTGAAGGCCGCCATGGCCGCCATCAAGCCCATGTGCGAGCTGCAGGCAGAGCTGTCGAAAGAGCTTGGCAAGGATGTGAAGCGCGAATATGACCATGAGGTGAACGACGAGGCTCTGCGCGAGCGCATGAACCGCGAGCTCTACCAGCCAGCCTACGATATAACTAAGCAGGCCCTGCCGAAGCAGGACCGTGCCGACGCCTTCGAGAAGCTGCTCGAAGACTTCAAGGAGAAGTTCTTCGAAGAGCGCAAAGCTGCTGCAGAAACATCTGAGACCGCAGAAGCTCCCGAGATATCCGACGACGAATACTCGGCCATGATGGACCGCTACTACCACGATGTGGAGCGCGACGCCATGCGCCGCTGCATACTCGACGAGGGCATACGTCTGGACGGGCGTAAGACCACCGACATACGCCCCATCTGGTGCGAGGTGTCGCCACTGCCCATGCCTCACGGCAGCGCCATCTTCACACGCGGCGAGACACAGTCGCTCAGCACATGCACACTGGGCACCAAGCTCGACGAGAAACTGGTCGACGACGTGCTCGACAAGAGCTATCAGCGCTTCCTGCTCCACTACAACTTCCCGCCATTCTGCACCGGCGAGGCCAAGGCACAGCGCGGCGTGGGCCGTCGCGAGATTGGTCACGGACACCTGGCTTGGCGCGGACTGAAAGGACAGATACCCGAGGACTTCCCCTACACCGTGCGCCTCGTGAGCCAGATACTTGAGTCAAACGGCTCCAGCTCCATGGCCACCGTATGTGCCGGAACACTCGCACTGATGGACGCTGGCGTGCCCATGAAGAAGCCTGTCTCGGGCATTGCCATGGGTCTCATCAAGAACCCCGGAGAGGACAAGTATGCAGTGCTCAGCGACATCCTCGGCGATGAGGACCACCTGGGCGACATGGACTTCAAGACCACAGGTACACGCGACGGACTGACCGCCACACAGATGGACATCAAGTGCGACGGACTGTCGTTCGACATACTCGAGAAGGCTCTCATGCAGGCAAAGGCCGGACGCGAGCATATACTGCAGTGCCTCACCGACACCATCAGCGAGCCACGTGCCGAGTTCAAGCCACAGGTGCCACGCATCGAGGCCTTCGAGATACCGAAGGAGTTCATCGGTGCTGTCATTGGCCCTGGAGGAAAGATCATACAGCAGATGCAGGAGGACACGAAGACCACCATCACCATCGACGAAGAGGACGGTGTGGGCAAGGTACAGGTCAGCGGCCCGAACAAGGAGTGCATCGACGCTGCTGTGGCAAAGATACGCGCCATCGTTGCCATACCCGAGGTGGGCGAGGTCTACGACGGCGTAGTGCGCAGCATCATGCCTTACGGATGCTTCGTCGAAATCATGCCTGGCAAGGACGGACTGCTCCACATCTCAGAGATAGACTGGCGCCGTCTGGAGACTGTCGAGGAGGCTGGCATCAAGGAAGGTGACCACATACAGGTGAAGCTGCTCGAGATAGACCAGAAGACCGGCAAGTACAAGCTGTCGCACCGCGTGCTCATAGAGAAGCCCGAGGGCTACCAGGAGCGTCCCGCACGCCGTGAGCGCGGCGAGCGCCCCGAGCGTGGTGAGCGCCGTCCGCGTCCGGAGCGTGGCGAGCGCCCGGAGCGTGGTGAGCGTGGCGACCGTCCTGACCGTGGCGACCGCCGTCCGCGTCAGGACCGTCCCGACCGTGGCGACCGCCGTCAGCCTCGTGAGCACAGCGACTTAGCCGACAAACTGCAGCAGCAGCTGGGAGAAGAGTACCATGATCCCGCAGAGAGCCGCGAGCCACGCGACTTCAGCGACGCTCTCGACCACATGGACTTCTGACCATAGCCCACTCTCACCCCAAGCGGGTGACCAAATAACAGACCCCACCCCCACTCTCGTCCCTATGGGCTGAGCGGGGGTGGGGTTTATATTGTACCCTGAAAACAGGGAGCGGCTGCGTTCAAGGCTTGACGATGGTGTCTTCCACCACGTCGCGCGACGGGTCGAAGGGTCGTGAGCCCAGACGTATGTTGCTGAAACTGATGTTGCTTACGCGGTGGGCGGCATCATAGTGTGTCAGCCGGCCAGGGGCGAGGACTGCTGCCGACGGCTCGTCGACGGTGATACGGCTGAGGCCTACACTGTCTATGCAGCAGCCCCGGGCACGGTTGTACTTCTCGCTGTAGAGCACACGCAGGTCGAAGAGTGCGCCGCGCACGGCACCCTCCACGCGGATGTCGTCGAAGAGCACGTTGCCTATGTGGTTGCGGTCGCCGCCGAACTCTATACTGAGGTACTCGGGCCGCTGCACCCGGCGTGTGTTGACATCGCAGCGCAGTAACGGTATGTCGGTGGTGTAGGGCTCTCATCTCACTATCATTTTCTTGCTGTTGACGATGTAAATGCCCTTGCGGGTGGGCTGGCCATCTGTCAGGCGGCGGCCCTGCAGGCCGTAGATGCCACGGGCAGCAGCCTTGGCCCTTGTGTCGGCGAGGGTGCCTATGCCCTGCGAACCGTTGTTGGTATAGGTCAGTCGGAAGTTGTCCCACACCAGCCAGGTGGTGCCGCTGGTAGGCTCACTGATGCCGAAGGTGAGCGTGCCACCATCTACCAGCACGTCGACCGACAGCAGGCCGTACTTGGCATCGGCCGACATCTTGTTGCGCTCTGCGTCGAAGTTTGAACCGGCGCAGCTCTGCTTCACCACGTCCTTGGTGGTGTTGGCACCCGACGTGGCATAGAGGTAGCCTGTATTGCTGCCCTCGCCGTTCACCATCTGGCAGCTCACGTTGTACCAGCCGTCGGGCAGACCGCTGAGCGACTGCGAGAAGTCGAAATTTGTGGAGTGCCAAACTTCCACAGAGCCATTGTAGCGCTGGTTGCCCCATGTACCAGTCATTGTCCATCCGGCGCCATTGCCTGTGAACTGCGGGTTGGCAATGAGCACGGTGGCATCCTTGGGATGCTCGCTGTCTGCCCCCTGCAGGTAGTCGTGGTGAAAGCGTTTCTTGTCGATGGCAAAGAGCTGCAGGCGGGCAATATCATTGTCCTTCTTGTTGCAGGCTATCTCCTCGCCGTCGCGGTAGCCGTTGGCTGGTGTCCACAGTCCGAGCCAGTTGCCGGTGTAGGTGCCGTTCTCCACGGTCCATGCACTGCCGTCGTAGCTGAGCAGCAGTCGGGCCCATGAGCAAGCGAGGGGTTGGTCGTGGGTGCGCAGCTGGTCTGGGCGGTTCATCTCCGTCTGCAGGAGCAGTCCGTCGTAGTCTATGTTGCGCAGGCAGAAGCCACCGTCGAAGGGCTCGATGGTGAACACCTTGTCGGCGCTCTCAAGCGGGTCGGCAGGTGTCTCGAAGAAGAGGGCTTTGTTGCCGTTGCGTGGAGCATTCTTGAGACCTATCAGCAGGTCGCCATCCTCGCTGGCCAGCACGAAGTAGTGGTCGGCAGCGAGTGTGGTCAGTTCGTCGGTGGAGGTGACGAGCTGGTAGCCCTTCCCGGCACTGAGCAGTGTGTAGTAGCTGTGGGCTCCCTCCTTGAGGACTATATGGTAGGTGTAGGTATCGCCGTCGTAGGTAGCGGTGACGTGTGTGTCCTCATTGATGCCCTTCACCACGTAGGTGTCGCCGTGGGTGCCGTCCTGCCAGGTGATGTCGTCGGGCGAGGCGAAGGCGGGCACGGTGAGTGTGAGCGTGGCGTTGCTGCCTGGCAACATCTGGACCTCGGTGGTCTGTGTGCCGTTGATGAACTGCATGGCGGGCACGACGTTCAGCTGGAAACGGCTCTCGCTGACGGCACCGCTCTGGTTGGCATACTGGCAGGTATAGCTGCGCGAGCTGGTGATGGCGGAAATGACGACGACGCTGCTCTTCACGCCGTTGTCCCACAGGTAGTCGTCGGTCCATCCTGTCGTGGCGCCGGCATAGAGGATGACGCTGGTGCCGCTAAGCACGGTCTTCTCGGTGATGCGCTCTATGTTGCCGTCGACGGTGATCTCGTTGGTCATCAGGTCGGGGGCGGCATCGCCACTGACGGCGATGGCAAACGACTGGTGGCTCTGCTGTCCGTTGGCGGCCGTGTAGGCGACGCGGTAGATGTAGCTGTGGTCGGCCTTCACGGTGATGTCGCGTGTGGTCTCGCCAGTCGACCACTGCCACTGTCCGGTGTCGGTGGTGCCTTCTGGCAACACGGGGTGCAGCACTATGTCGGCACCGTCGGCAGCAATGGCTTTCGAGGGACAAACATCGTACTTGTACTTCAATCCGCCCAGATTGGTCTGGTTCTCGTAGGTCACACCTTTATATATGATATTACCGCTCAGAGGTGTGATAGCGTCGGCCTTGTCGATGAGCGGGCGCCAACTGGTCAGGGTCGAGAAGCCCAGGTGGTCGAAGCCACCCGAGTTCTGGCTGTAGTTGCCGCCGCCGCCGTCGGGGCAGACACTGGCACTGGCCTTTTCGCTGTACTGCATCTTCACGCCGCGCAGTCCTTCGTAGTAGCCCAGCACACGGTCCCAGTAGGGGCGGTACTCGCCGCTGCCGCCAGTGTTGGGGCCTGTCATCAGCCACCCCTGTCCCATGGCTCCGCGGCAGTCGGCGTAGTTGTAGTTGATCCAGGGAAGCGACGTGGCAGAGACACCACCGAAGTTCATGGCCGCCACAAACTCGGTGCCGGCTGCTATGCGGTCGTTCATGTAGGCAAAGAGGTCGTCGCCCTGGTTGAAGCCTACCTGGCAGATGTCGATGGCCAGACCCAGTGCCATGAGCGAGTGGCCTTGGTCACGCCCAGACTCCTGCATCTGTCCGAGACTGCCCAGGGGACCGCGCTCGTCGGGCAGTAAGACAGGCACCAGGTTGCCTATGAACTCGTCGCATCCGTCATTAAGTATCACCGACTGTCCGGAGCGGTCCTTGAACGTCCCCACATGGTCGTATTTGTAGAACGACACTCCCTGGTTGTACATGTGCACGTCATCACACAGTATGCCGATAGACATGACGCAGAGGGCATTGCACAGTCCCCAGTTGGACCAGTAGTGTCCCGGGCGCTCGCCCAGTGAGGAGTAGCGCCAGTTGAGCCAAGTGTCATGACGGCGACGCAGGAAGTCGATGGCAGGATTGTAGAACACACGTATCATCCACTGCTTGAACTCGGCAAAGTCCTCGGCCGGCCAACCTTCGTAGTCGCGCATCAGCTCGGCAGCATTGGCAAACTCGTGGCCGTAGATGCCTGCTGCCAGCGAGACATTGGTGTCACCGCCAAGGCCGTTGCACTCACGTGCCCACTGCATCAAGATACGCACGGCGGCATCGGCATTGCTGCGTGTGCCTCCTATCTTCCAGCGCAAGGCGTTCTGGAAAGCCATGGCAGCACCGCGGGCACAGTTCATGTAGTTTTGGCCTGAGCCACCACCACGTATGACTGTCGGCGTGGGCCAGGTGGCAATGTCGGCATGAGAGTATTCGTTGGCACAGAGTATGTCCCAAGCGCGTTTTATGCGGGCGTCGCCTTCGGACAGCAGCGCCTTAGCACGGTCTATGTCGGCCTGCGACACCAGTCCGCCGGGATGTGTGAACCCGTGGTCGGCTCTTGACTCAAAGACCTGCTTGGGCTGGTAGCCCTTGCTGTTCTTTGCTTGTGTCAGCAATGAGCGCAGCGAAGCGGCATACTCGTCGATGAGCGTTTGAGAGGCACGCGCTGACTCCAACTCTCTACTGACCACACGCATCAGGTCCTCTAACTCGGCAACAGCATTGGGGGCATAGCCCTCGGAGGCAGAGGACACGAACGACTGGCACTCCTGCATCATGGCCTGCAACTCGGTGAAGTCGCCTGGCGTACCGTACTTATAGGCATAGTCCAGATGCTGTTTGGCCTCGCATAGATGTGCCACCTCGGCATCGCTGACGGCAGCGTCGTACAGACGGAAGTCGGCCACCAGTGTCTGTTTCAGGTAGCTGTCGCCCGAGAAGGGCGGACGACCTATCCAGTTGTAGGCAGGCACAGCGGTAAACGAGCTCTGCAGCGTAGGCATGTTTGCGGCTTGGGCGGCAAGCTTGCCGTCGAGAAACAGCTCACCCCTGGCGCCACTCTGGCGGTAGACCATGTGTATCCATCGACCCTTGGCCGACTCGCTGCCCACCTCGAAGCCCGTCTCCGAACCCCAGCCGCCAGTAGACGTGGCCATGCGCTGCACGTTCAGCCGATAAGCCGTATAAGGAGAGGATGTCTGCGTATTGGCTGCCGACTGTGAGAAGCACCAGAGGAAGAAACCGGCGCCCGTGAGCGAAGCACTGTTGTCTACGCGGTAATAGACCGAGACGGTGAAGTCGGTCAGTTGGCGTACCAGCTCGCCGGCATCCTTGGTCATGTCCAAGTAGCCTGTGCCGTTGCCCAGGTCGAGCACGCTGTATTCGCCCACCTGCACAACAGTGGCCTGATTCATCAATTTTGCCTTGACACCTGAGACGTTGTCTGTAACCTCTGTGCCGTTGACATTGTCGAAACTGAAATGCATCTTCAGATGCTCGTCCTGCCCCGTCACGGTTATTGCGAGCAACCAATAGGAAAAAAGAACCAAATACTTTCTCAGCATAGTTATGTTACGTTTTTAGTTAGTTATTGCAATTCGGGAGCAAAGATACGGCAATTGCGCGAAAAAGAAGTGCACATCTTTTCCAGAAACCGCTCCAAAAGACGTATAATGAGCAAAATAGACGATTTTGGCACTATTTTTATACGATTTGTGCACCTGTTTGGATTTTTTTTACTATCTTTGCTACCTGATTTGCCAAACTATGATGCGACAACTGACCTTCTTACTCTGTCTTGCCCTGTGCCGCACCGCCGCCCTTAACGCCGACGGACGCTTCCTCCACATGACCGTGGCCGACGGGCTGCCAAACCGACAAGTGCGGCAAATCGTAGAACTGCCCAACAGGCAGATACTCGTTGCCACCGAAGGTGCCTTCTGCCTATACAACGGCAGAAGCTTCACCACACTCGAGTGCAATCTGGACAGCGTGCAACAGCTGCCTGCCTTTGGAGGTGAAGACCACCTGTGGCAGGGCGACAGCCTGCTCTGGCTGAAGGACTTCTACTCGCTCTACCTCTTCGATGCACGCAGCCGCCGCTTCCGCTACGACTACAACGGTCGAACGGATAGCGACGAGCTGAAGCGTTTCACTGGCGAAGACACAGAGAGCTGGACACGCAGGAAGTATGAATATATAGGCCGCTATGCACCGCTGTTCGACTCGCTGCGACAAGGCACCATGCTGACCACAGACCAGCTTACGGCCTATTGGAAGGACAGCCAGGGTGGCTCATGGTACGGTCTGCAGAGCAGCGGCATAGTGTACCAACCGCCCGTCAGTGAGAGCGTACACCTTATTAATATTAGAGAAGATGTGCCACGCAGAATGGTGGCAATCGACGCACAGCAGATGTTCATAGCAGGTGGAAGGGGGTTCTACCTGTTCGACACCTCTCTACGGCAAGTGACCAAGACGCTGCTCAGCGAGCCGGTGCTCACATCAGAAATACATACCGACAGGCAGGGGCGCGTATGGATATCAACAGACCGGGGACTCTACTGCTACGCCCAGGGACAACTCTCGCTCTACAACAGCAGCAACGTAACAGGGTTAACCCACGACTTTATGCGCTTCGCACTGCCCATTGACGAGCGGCGACTGCTGGTGTGCAACCACATGCACAGCCTGGGATACCTATACCCCGAGGAACACAGATGGATGCCCCTCAACACCCGACTGCCACAACTGGACAAGTATCGCACCATGATTGTCGGGGCAACACTGAACAACCGCAACCATGTGGCAGTATGTACCCAGAACGGATTGTTCGTGCTCGACACCCGGAGAGACTCTATCCTGCAACACAACCTCATACAACAGGCCTCACACTACAGCCAGAAGTTCAACTGCATACTCCTCGACCGTACAGGATGCCTGTGGGTAGGCACCCAGAACGGACTGCTGAGGGTGGCCGACAACAGACTGCGGCGCGTCACCACTGCCGACGGACTGTCGAACAACTGCATAGAGAGCCTGGCAGAAGACCCCGTGGGCAGCATCTGGGTGGCAACGGCCAGCGGCGTAAACCGCATCAAGGCTGCACAGCACGACGGCGACATACAGATACGAACCCTGGGTACCGACGAAGGACTGCCCGACGCGGAAATGACTGAACGAGGCATCTGTATCATGGCCGACAGCACACTCTATCTCGCATCGCAGGCAGGACTCGTAGCCATAGCCACACAGCGCGAACAGCAGTCGTACCAGCCACTGCCACTGGTGCTCGTGGGGCTCAGCGTAGCCGGACAGGCAATGCCCCTCGACACCATGCCACTGCGGCTGGACTACAGGCAGAACTACATCGGCTTCGAGGTGTCGACACTCTGCTACGCCCACCCCCGGCAGACACGCTACCGCTACCGACTGCTGGGCAGCGACAACGACGGATGGCACAACGTAGACAACAGTGACGGCCGACTGGCCTCCGTGCAGCTCGGAGCACTGCCGCCAGGCAGCTATACCTTCGAGATAGAGGCCTCGACGGGCGACAACCTTTGGGGACAGTCGCTCAGGAAAAGCTTCGTCATCGACCCACCACTGTGGCTCGCGTGGTGGGCAAAGCTGCTCTACGCCCTCGTGGTTGCCATACTCGTCTTCACACTGCTACAGTGGTATCTGCGCGACAGGCAGCGCAAACTGCAACATGAGAACGAGCTGCGCGTCAACCAACTCTTCGCACTGCGCGAGCAGGCCCACAGCCAGTTTGCACAGTCTGTCAGCATTGACCCTGCGCATATCGAAGCCAGCAGCGAGGACCGTCGGCTCGTGGAGAGGGTCATGCAGGCCGTCAACGACAATATGAGCAATACCGACTACACCGTCGACCTGCTGGCACGCGATGTGGGCATGAGCCGTGCAAACCTCTACAAGAAGATGCAGGCCTCGCTGGGCATCACCCCGAGCGACTTCATGCGCAACGCCCGGCTGAAGCGCGCCGCCGAGCTGTTGGCCGAGGGCAACATGCCCGTCAACCAGATAGCCCTCGAGGTGGGCTTCCTCACGCCCCGCTATTTCAGCCAGGCCTTCCGCGCCCTCTTCGGTGTCACACCCACTGAGTACCGCAAGGGAAAGTAGTTAAAGAAAGTAAGAAGAACTGCCCAAACTCCGAGTTAGATAGTTTCCAACTCCGAGTTAGATAGTTTCCAACTCCGGGTTAGATAGTTTCCAACTCCGAGTTAGATAGTTTCCAACTCCGAGTTAGATAGTTTCTAA
>Ga0247610_10005369_pt1 | contig 13501 bp, 10 predicted proteins | sample 174DNAGHGhighgp2_FD_193483 | JGI IMG/M metagenome (GOLD analysis project Ga0247610, IMG submission 193483) | Sheep rumen microbial communities from Palmerston North, Manawatu-Wanganui, New Zealand - 1742 DNA GHGhigh gp2 | ecosystem: Host-associated > Mammals > Digestive system > Stomach > Rumen...
AATGTCATATCGAACTTTTCCGAGGCATAACTCACGGAGCCGCTGCCGCGTCCGTTCCAATCGTCATTTATGCCAGCCTCTACACTGACATCGCCTCGCCAGCCAAGGGTCTGGTCGCGACGCATGACGATGTTAATATAGCCACCTCCCATCTCAATCACATCACGCCCCGAGGGGGTGGAGATGACTTCTATTCGGTCGATATCTTCCGAGTGCATCGTCCAGAGTCTCTGCTGGATGGCCTCGTCGCCCATCTCAGTGATACGCCCATTGAGCATAAAACGGGCTGGACCCTTGCCGAGAATCATGGCTCGACCTCCCGCCATACTCACCATCGGCACGCGGTTGAGCAGTTCCTGAGCATTGAGCCCACGTGCAAACTCGTCGTTGCTGACGATATACTGCAATTTGCCAGCCTCACTGCGGATGATGGCCATTCGTCCACTCACGGTGACATCACTCAGGTAGTTGTTCTCCATCTGCATACGGATGGTGCCGGCATCGCCGACAGTCATTACCCGATCGATGGTCTTAAAGCCCACACAACTGATACGGACTCTGGCACGCTCAGCCCCGCAGGGGATGACGAAGTCGCCAGCCTCATTGCTCACGCCGCCCCCTAAGTATGTGGAATCGGAAGGTGGGAAGAGGGTGATGTTGGCATAGGCAATGGGTTGGCGATCAGGTCCCACGAGATGTCCCCTGAGTTTTGTACGGTCTTTCTGGATGCACTCCACCAGAATGTCCCTGCCCTTGACTGTTACCCTGACGGGATAGAAGCCACAGACATCATGAACGGCTTCTGGCAAAGAACGTCCTCGTTTGATGGTCTTGGTGACGGTGAAGTCCTCCAGTTCATCATAAACGAAAGAGATATCATAATGCTTCGATGACTGGTCGAGTTCGATGAGCGCATCCGAGAGCGATGTACCCTTGAAGGTATGCTGGGCCTGTATTGTGATGCAAAGACCCAATAATATAATAAGGTGTAGTACTCGTCTCATAGTTACTCTGCAATCATCTGGTTGTCGTTCAGTTTGATGCTCACTTTCTCGAAGCCATTAAGACGCTCTATCATCTGTTTAAGTGGGGCAGTGGTGTCCCATTTCGTATAGAGACGGATATGACGTACTTGTTCATTGCGGAACACCACCCCGACGTGATAATGGGTTGACAATTCCTGAAGTATCTGTTGAAGTTCTATGTTTTCAAAAGTGCGGATAGCGTCTGTGACAGGTTTTTCCTGTTGGTGTAATCCTTCCTGTTGTTGCGAATTGGCCATTCGCACTTCCTGAGCCGGGGATTTGTAATCCCTGTCAACCGCAAAGTAATAAGCAGAGTATGCAATGCCCGACAGCACTAGGATGCCGATGATTGTGGCGGCAATCCGGAGAATCACGGGGACAGGTCGCGTGATTCTGCTCGTCAGAATCATGGACTTGTCCCCGTGATTCTCCCCCTTCTTCAAGGCAAACCCTGCCTCGGCACTGACCATCAACTCATAATATGCCCGCATGTCGGGGTCGCTCATCATCTGTTGCAACTCCTCGTCAGTATAGTCTTGCGGATGCTCTGTCATTCTGAGCAGTTGTTCGAAATCTTTCATTGTTTTGTCGGATTAAATTTCTCTTTCAGTTTCTTAAGTGCCTCAGCGAGATGCTTATAGACGGCTACCTCGCTAATACGTAATTGTTCAGCAATCTCCTTATATTTCAGCCCCTCGTCAAACCGTAGTTGGAATACTGCCCAAGTCTGCTTGGTGAAGGCCTTTTCTGCGTAGTCGATCATCTCTTTGGCCATCTCCTGTGTACTCTCCATTGATGTGTGACTCGGCTCAGAGAGCGACAGTCTGCGCTTTATTCGTTCACGCAGTGACATCTGACGGATGCGGGTAATGCAAAGATTACGAATCGTCGTCATCAGATAGCGTTCTGGATTCTCTTTTGGCAACACCAGTGAGCCATCAGTAAGTTTGGCGAATACGTCGTTCACAGCATCACGAGCCTCCTCGTCATCCTTCAACATCTGCACCGCAATAGTGAGCATTCGCTGATGACAATCTTTAAAAAGTTGTTCTATATTCTTCTTTTCAATATCCATTCTTCTTATATAAACCAACCAGCTTATCTATATAACGAATAAGAGTGGCGTTTTCCTAACCCTTGATATAATTTTTTCGCGTTGCCACCTGCAAAGGTACGACTTTTCCTGAGGAGTCCAAGTGTTTTTTCGTAAATCATCAAATCCAAAGTGACAAGAAGGGGGGAAAATAGTACTGTCGTAGCAAAATTTACGACTGTCAATAGAAAAATTAGTACTGTCGTAACGATGCAATAGTCGTGTCACAGCAAAAAGAACGTTTTTTCGTGCATGCGCATACGGTAATGGTCTAACCACTTTTTATCCCGCTCATCCCGCCTATCCTGCACCTAAGTAAAAAATTGCGTGTGGGATAGGCGGGATGAGCGGGTTGTTTTTGGCATATAACAACTACCTGTTTTTGTACCTTTGCTTTGACTTGTTAATTTGTCTGAGTTGGCGTGGAAATGGCACAAAAGAATCATCCCTCTGCAACTTATTTTGAAGTTGCCATATTTTGGTTTTGAATCTTCGTGCAGAAGAAAAATCGAACAAAATTTGGAAGTTACGAATAATCTTTTTACCTTTGCAACCGAATATTCATCCTTTAATAATGTCAATATGAAAACAACAAAAAGAAAGAGAACCCGCGAAGAGGTTCGCGCAGCCTTCAAGGAGGCCCTGCGCAGAAAACAAGAATGGATAGAAGAGAGTAATGCTTTTCTTGAGCGTATTCATCAACAAAGGCTGGCCGAGCAAATCTAACGAAAGCCTCCAGCCTCTAAATCTGAAACACTATGAACAAACTCAATTTGAAAAACATTAACCTCAAAGCACCTTATACGGTACTTGAGCGAGAAAACAAGCAGCATGAGTTCTATTTCTGGAGCGACTTCGGAATTGTTTATGACATCAGTTTCGTACCTAATGATTCTATCATTCCGAGCGGAGCCATCGAGGTTGGCATAAACAATCATTTGGCGGAGACTGGTGACGGGAAGCAGCAGTTCCGCAACCGACTTTTTGTTATCTGGTTTAACAACTACGAGAATCGTCACAATTACGTATTAAAGACTGCGGAGGGAAAGATGGAAGGTCAGGATAACTTTATGGCTCTTATTGCTCAAGCAGACAATCCTCGCCTTGCCCAGGCTTTAGAAGAGTTTGAGGAAACGGCTACCATTCTGTTTGATCCTCCAATAAAACGGCACCTAGGTCTGCGAAACAGATTGGGAATCCTTTTTAAATATATGTTAAGACGGTAAGTTTTAAATTGAAGAAGTAACACGGTGACAGGCACGATGTTACATGACCCAATATCAAATACAAAGAGACGGTTCTTCGTGTCGGCTGACACATAGAAGAACCGTCCCTCTGTGATACAGGTCAAACAACTTTGCCATCTCGTCCGAGTCATCGTACTTAAACGTCGTACTCTGGATGATGGGCAACTCTATCGGTTCTCCGTTCTTGGCCTTATAGCCAGCCTGTACGCACAGCGTACCTTGTCTCAGTTTCTTGTCCATTTTGCTTGTCGGTTTATTATTTTGCCTGTAAAGGTACAAATAAAAAGTGAATTATGGAAAGAGAAGAAAGTTTATTTCTTATTTATACCTTATTTGTCTTTACTATAGGTTAAACTTCAGTTACGAAAGATTAATAATTCCTAAATACAGAAGGGCGAAGGTGCGTGTTATATTAATAATTCGTATTTTTGCAAAAATATGATGTCAGAGGGCATAAATCATGGGAAAAAGTGTTATTCGCAGCAATAGAGTTCCACGCTTTTTATGTAAGGATGTCCGTCTGTACAGTTTTTCTGGTTATCACGTCTAGGGAGGGACTCAAGGACACAAAACAAAACTTATATAAAACAAGGTTTATGAAAATTATTATAGTTATGTTATTGGCATTTATGCCGTGTTTGGCAAGTGCCATTGAAGTTAATCAAGTCTTTTACTCTCTTGATTACAGTAACAACACCGCAGAGGTAGTTGGATGTGACGGTGAGTTGGGTAGTGCAACAATCCCTGCAACAGTCACTGACGATGAAGGCTATACATATACGGTGACAAGCATTGCTGACAACGCTTTTTCTGAACATTATTATATTCGTAGTGTTGAACTGCCCAATACCATAATAAGTATTGGCAAATCTGCATTCTACAAGATTGGAAAACTCACGTATATCAATATTCCCAATTCTGTGAAAAGTATTGGAGACGATGCCTTCATGGACTGTGGAAAACTTTCAACGGTGGACGTTGGAAGAAACAGCACCTTGACTAGCATTGGAAGTAATGCTTTTAATGGATGTAGTTCACTTAGTTCTTTCTACATTCCCAACTCGGTAGAAAGCATAGGCGCAGGTGCTTTCCGCTATTGTTCGAAGATAACTTCAATCAACATCCCCACTTCTTTGACAAACATTGAGAGGTATGCGTTTTATGGTACTGGCATCAAGTCGGCAACCATTCCCAACTCAGTGACGAGTATTGGTAACAGTGCTTTCGGAAATTGCACATCCCTCACGACGGTAACCATACCAAACTCTGTGACGAGTATTGGAACCGATGCTTTCTATTATTGCTCCGCCCTGACTTCGATAACGATTCCTAACAGTGTGGCATCCATAGAGTATAATACTTTCTATGGCTGCTCCGCCCTTACTTCGGTAACGATTCCTAACAGTGTGGCATCCATCGGAAAATCTGCTTTCGAAAATTGCACCAGCCTTGCTTCGTTAACTATCGGCAGCAGCGTGGCTTCTATCGGAGAAAAGGCTTTCTACAAATGCTCGGCCCTTAATTCGCTAACGATTCCTAACAGTGTGGAAACGCTTGGGGAGTCTGCTTTCGAGGGATGCTCTGGACTTGCTTCGGTAACGATTCCCAAGAGTGTTACTACTATTGGAAAGTATGTATTTTCTGGCTGCACAGGTGAACTTACCGTAAATTGTAACATCCCTTCTGTATATTCATCATATAGTAATGGGAAATTCTATGGTTCTAAGTTCAGTTCCGTGATAATTGGGGATGATGTCGAGACCGTCGGAAACGATGCTTTCTACTGGTGCTCCAGCATTACCTCAGTCACAATAGGCAATAGCGTGAAAACGATTGGAGAAGATGCTTTCCGTTTTTGCTCTGGTATCACTTCGCTAACAATTCCTAACAGTGTGACATCGATTGGAAGCGGTGCTTTCTACGGGTGCTCCGGTTTGACATCGGTAACGATTCCCAAGAGTGTAACATCTATTGGAAGCAGTGCTTTCTATGACTGCACGGGTGAACTTACCGTAAATTGCAATATCCCTTCTCAAACAGGTAGTAGTTTATTCAATGGTTCCAAGTTCAGTTCCGTGAAGATAGGGGATGATGTCGAGACCGTCGGAGACTATGCTTTCTATGGCTGCTCCACCCTTACTTCGGTAACCATTGGCAACAGCGTTAAAAGGATAGGAGAGAATGCTTTCCGTCAAATCAGCAACATTACTTCGTTAACAATCGGTAACAGTGTGACATCGATAGGAAAGGATGCTTTCTGTGGTTGCCACGGTCTGACATCGGTGACGATTCCCAACAGCGTGACAACGATTGAAAACAGTGCTTTCTATAGCTGCGACGGTCTTACATCGGTAACCATCGGAAACAGTGTAAGAACGATTGGAGAGTATGCTTTTTATAAATGCCCTAAACTTACTTCGGTGATAATTCCCAATAGCGTGAAGTCTATCGGAAAGTATGCTTTCGAAGATTGCTCAGGGCTGACATCTGTAACAATTGGCAGCAGCGTGACGACGATTGGAAGCATGGCTTTCTACAAATGCTCTGCGTTGACTGGAATCTACAATTACGCTACTACCCCGCAGGATATTACATCATATGATTTCAGTAATTTTTCCGCAACACTGCATGTAGTGCCAGGTTATGGCGATGTCTATAGAGCCGCAAATGTCTGGAAGGATTTCCAAACAATCGTGGATGATGCCACAGATGGTGAACCAATAGAGATGCCGAAACTATCACTCTCGGCCAGTCCATCCGGAGGCGATGTGGCTGCGGGAACAAAAGTGTACCTTACGACTAAAGCGGATGATTCTGCGGTGTCTGGAGCAAACATCTACTATACATTGAACGGCACTACGCCATCTAAGAATAGCACTGTCTACACTTCTTCCGGCATCACCATCAATGCTTCATGTACATTAAAAGCTATTGCATACAAAGATGGCTATGAGGATAGTGATGTGCTGACGACTGCATACAATACAGTGACAATTACAGGAATTACCATCAACGAGACGAATTTCCCTGATGCGAACTTCCGTAAGTATCTGTTGGAACAGGACTATGGCTCAGACGGTGTGCTGACAGAAACAGAGATTGCAGAAATAACATATATGGATGTGTCTGAGGCTGGCATTGAAAACCTTAAAGGCATAGGATATTTCAAGGGGTTGGAATATCTGTCCTGTACCGGCAACAAGCTTACTTCGCTCGACGTGTCGGGATGTAGTAATCTGCGAATGCTTTACTGTTCTCTCAATAAACTCACATCGCTCAATGTATCGGGATGTTCAATGTTGAATTGGCTATACTGCAACGACAACCAGCTTACATCACTTGATATGTCTGGATGTCCAGAACTTTACGGGTTGTATGTATCTCAAAACAAGATTAAAGGTGCAGCGATGGATGCATTTATTAAGAGTCTTCCAGCGATAAGCTACGGTTTTATGGCTGTTATCGTCGGCGATAACGAAGGCAATGTGATGACCGTCGCTCAGGTTGCAGCAGCAAAGGCTAAAGGCTGGACGCCGTATTATTCTGATGGGGAATTGGATGATTGGGGCGGTTATTCTTGGCAGGAATACGCCGGCAGTGACGATGGTAATACTCCCCGAGGTACATTAGCCAATCCGTTCACACCCGCTGAGGCCAATGCCTATGGTAAATCTCTCGCCGCTAACGAGCAGTCGGAGGCCGATTATTATATCAGTGGTGTCGTGTCTAATATAAAGGAACAGTTCGGAACCCAATATGGCAATGCGACATTCTACATATCTGCCGACGGATCGGATACAGATCAGTTTTACATTTATCGGGCAAACTATCTGGGTAACACTATGTATGCCGGGCAAGAACTGAATATCCGTGTCGGTGATGAGGTAATAGTTTGTGGTAAGATAACAAATTTCAAAGGAACTCTACCTGAGACAGTTGAGGGCAAGGCTTACGTAGTTTCTATCAATGGTGCTTATGGTGGTCAAGGCCAGCTTGGCGATGCCAACGGTGACGGCACGGTGGACGTGGCCGACGTGGTGGCTATCGTGAACTATATCCTGAACAAGCCAGGAGAGAACTTCAACGAGAAGATGGCCGATGTGAACGGCGACGGCAAGATAGATGCACGGGACGTTGTTGACATGGTCAGTATAATCAAGAAGTAAGGCTTGTCTAAAAATATTATTATTGTGCCATTAATGTTTGTTCTAAATATATTGACAAAGCGGCGGCTGACGTTGGCGATTTGCACAGCAAACGGTCAGACGGTCGCAAATACGCGAGTTATGGATGTTTTAGTAAAAGGTTGGTTTATTGGCAGTTACGTATTTGCCTGAATGAGGGGTCATCTTTGGGTCGTTCAGATAGTCTCTTTCAACCATTGGAAAGGCACTTTCGAGTCGTTCGAACGTCATCTTAGGGGGGAAAGGTGATATTCGGACGACCGTAAAGTGCCTTTGGAACGACTCCAAAGTGCCATTGGAACGACTGTAAAGTACCGCCTCTACAAATCGTAAGCCTTTTTATCATCAAAACCCCACAAAAAAGATCTCTCAGCCGCTCTATTTCGTGCAAACTGAGAGATGCTTTTTCAGGCATATAATCTTTACATTTTGTGTGTGTGTTTAAGAAGGGCGTGCTTATTTACGAATTAGCCACATAGCGAAGAATCTGTCATAGACTTCATACACACCAAATGTCGAGGTGACGAAATTCTTTTCTAAAAGCCCTTTGATGGCAGATTGTACGCTGCTTGTAGATGAGAGGTGGTAACGACGAACAAAATCTGTTGAGGTGATATTCTGTGCTTTTCCCGCCTTGCTGATGGCTACTAATAGTTCTTTTTGCTTCAATGGCAATTGAAACAGCATGGATTGATAGGTGAATTCATTGGCTTGGAGAATGCTGTCAATAACCCCGTCAATCATATCAGTGCTGCATGTGGAACCGGGCAACGTGATGGAATATAGCCCATTCAGTACTCTCTGCATATACCAAGTGATACCCTCAAAACGCTGGTAGATATTGCCGACAACCTCTGGCTGCAACTGACGTCCTGATTCCTCAAACAATCCCACAGCAAAATCAGTATATTTGTCGAGTGGTATAGGATTTAAGTTCATCATCGAGGTACTTTGATAGAAAGGATGTGATGGATCAAGAAAGATTTCCCCCATCATCGTACGCTGAGAACCAGAGAATATAAAGTTTGCATTCCTGCAATGTTGTATATAAGTACGCAGCAACTCTTCTACCTTCTCCTGACGATATTGGGCAATGGTTTGGAATTCGTCTATTGCCACGATACATGGCTTATCTGCCTCGTTAATGTAGCGGAAAATCTCGTCAAGCGTCGTCTGTGGTTGGCGGATATCACCAATCTCGACGTTCCATGAAGGGTTACCCATCGGATCGAAAGAAATGCCTGAACGCAAAGATGAGAGAAACCCTGTAAACCGTTGCATCACCTTAGTTCCAAAAGGTCTTAAGGAAGAGAGCATAGATGTGCCCATCGCCATTACCATCTCTTCGAGACTCTTTGTGGCGTAGATGTCTATTAGGAAGGTATAGTATTTCTTCTGGATCTGTCGCTGATGGAATAGGTTTTCCACCAGCCCCGTCTTACCAATTCGCCGAGGGGCTATCAGGGCTACGTTGTTACCATTTTCTAATAGTTGCTGTAACTCACGGGTCTCCTGCTTTCTGTCGCAGAAATACTTCTCCGACTCGTAGCCATATAAGATAAAAGGATTATTCACCATAACACGATTCTTTTTGTTGTGGTGCAAAGATAATTATTATACTTTAATTATTATACTATAATAATCATATTATAATAATCTTTAACAATTACTTGTACGATGCTTTCTTTCGTACCACTCGCGGAGTACCGAATAAAGACCGTCCCTTTTAGAGACGGCCTTTCTCGTCGTTACCGGCACCAGTGCCTTTATATTTCGAACTGCTGGCGTTGAAGTTGTAAGTCAGCGTGAGGCCTACTGCCTGTGTATAGGTATAGACATCCTGAGCCGTATGGCCGATAGCATAGTAAGTGGTCACGTCGTTTTTAGCCGTACGGAAGATGTCGTTGGCAAAAAGCGTCGCGTTCAGTCTTCCCTTCAAGAATGCTTTCTGTAGTCGTGCGTTCACCATGAAACTACTGCTGCGATACATGAATCCCCAGTGGTTGCTGCCTGTATAACTGGCTTGTACCAGCGCTTTCGCGGTGGGATCGATGACGAACCAACTCTGTAGGCGGGCGGAGAACTCTGGCTTGTTCAGTTTTTTGGGCGCACCGTATTTCTCAGCGTCAAACATCTGCTGATAGTAGTGCAGTGTGAAGGAGGGTTGCCAGAAGCCCAGTTTTGGCGAGGCGACGAGGGTGGCATAGATACGGTCCTGATGATCGAAGTTGTCTGGTTGGAAGATGGTTATATCCTTCTCCTCGTCATACACATTACCAACGTGAGTAAAGAAATCGTTCTCGCGGGTAAAACCTGTTACGAATGTTAGCCACGAATAGGTCAGGTTCAGGTCGATACTCTGCCTTACCGAGGGGCGCAACAACGGGTTGCCGCCTTCGAGAAGTATCCTGCTATCGTACACGATCATTGAAGTCAGCATCTGATAGGGTGGACGGGTGATGCGCTTGCTGTAACTCAACTGGGCACCCCAAACTTCCCCATCGGCGTCATGCCTGGATTGCAGTTTCAGGGCGAGGAAATAGATAACATCAAGGGTCGTCCGCTGTTTATCTATACCGACGGACTGAATGAGGCAGAGAACCGTGAGTATGTGCAGTTCGGCGATGATCATCTGCTCGACATCCTGCGCAATACTCACTTCGACACCGCCCGTCAGGTGGTGGAGACCCTTGCCGCCGAGGTGGAACGCCATCGTGATGGTGCAGATCCCAATGATGACCTGACGATGATGTGCCTACGTATCAACTAATGTTTGTGTCTTTCTCCTTGCCGTGCACACTTTTTACTTTCATCCCCAGTTTGTTAGGTAAGATGACATTTAGTGTAACACCTACAAGGGCAGCAAGTGCCAGACCGGAGAAATGGATGGGGCCAATGCTCACATTATCGTCGGCACCATATTTTACGCCGATGGCGATGACCAAGATAGAGGCTGCTACAAAGACGTTACGCGAAGAGTTGAGGTCGACGCTGTCCTCCACCAGATTGCGCACACCGACGGCAGAGATCATGCCGTAGAGGATCAGGCTCACACCACCGATGGTGGCTTGGGGCATCAAGCCGATGAGACAGGCGAACTTGGGACAGAAAGAAAGCAGAATAGCGAAGATGGCTGCCAGACGGATGACGGCAGGATCGAAGACCTTCGTGAGGTTCAGCACACCGGTATTCTCACCGTATGTAGTGTTGGCCGGCGCACCGAAGAGTGATGCTAATGCCGTAGCCAGTCCGTCGCCCATCAGCGTGCGGTGCAGTCCGGGCTCCTTCAGAAAGTCCTTTCCTACAGTGGAGGAGATGGCACACATATCGCCGATGTGCTCCATGATGGTGGCAATGGCTATCGGCAGGATGGCGATGATGGTGGAGATGAGGAAAGCGCTGTCTATGTCGTCGAAGACTGCCAACACCGTCTGTTCACGACTGAAAGGCAGTCCAATCCATGCGGCCTCGTCCAATGCCGAGAAATCTACTTCGCCCAATATAGCGGCCAGTGTATAACTAACCAGCACGCCCAACAGGATGGGGATGATCCGGATGATGCCCTTACCCCACACACTGGCAGTGATAACAGTCACTATAGCCACAATAGCCAGCAGACCGTTTGTGGTGCTGTTCTGTATTGCATTGCCAGAGAGCACCAGACCGATAGCAATAATCATAGGTCCAGTCACCAGCGGTGGGAAGAACCGCAGGATCTTTTCCAAGCCAAACGACTTGATGAGACCTGCCATCACGAAATAGCATAGTCCGGCACAGAAGACACCAATACAGGCATAGTCAAGGGCAAGTGTCTCGGACATGCCTTGCTCAACGCCCAAGGATTTCACAGACAGATAGCCTCCCAAGAAGGCGAACGAGGAACCTAGGAAGGCAGGCACCCGCAACTTGCTCACGAAGTGGAATACCAGTGTGCCGATGCCCGCAAACAGCAGGGTCGACGATACGGAGAGACCTGTCAGTACGGGTACCAGTACAGTGGCACCGAACATGGCGAATAAATGTTGGACGCCTAAGATAATGTACTTGGGTATGCCCAGTTGTCTGGCATCGGTGATGCCTTCTTTCTCTGTGATGTTCATAATCTGGTCAGTATTTATTAGCGTTTGTCATCAAAGGTGAAGTAGAAGTCTTTGAGCGTGCAGAGGGATTTTTCCTTCGTGTCGGACTTGAAGAGGAAGAAGATGGCGTGCACACCCACGAGACCGTCTTTGTCGAGACCTATCGCAGCATCCCAGTCGGTTTTCGACATATCGGCTTTCAGGGTTGTCTCACCAATCTTCTTACCGCCCTGCGACTCCCAGGGACGATCCTTCCAGACCTCGATGGTACCGTCGATGCCTTCGGGGATGAGGCGCAGTACAAGCATCAGATTAGCGGGATTAGCCAGACGCTCGGCATCGAAGTTGAAATACTTGTATCCCACGATGCTGCCGTCGGTATTGTTGACGACGCGGTTGGTATTGTAGCGCAGGTCGTAGGGATCGTCGAGGTTCTTCGATGCGGTGAGGGCTTCCTTCGTTGCCGGATCTGTCTCGGCACCGTAACTGGCTTCTACATATGAACCATAGAAAGTGTTGTTGGGCCACTCGTGGACAGCAGGCTTCGGACCTGTCAGCCAGCAGGCGATACCTGCCGAATGGCGTTCGAAGGGGTCGAGACCGTTGAGGGAGAAGCCATTACTGTTGTACTCGCCCTCAGAGATCTCCACCTTGCCGCCTTTGCCTTCTTCCACCTTCACGCTGATGGGAGCCACCATCGCCTGACGGGCATATTCGTCGGTACCCGTATGGCGGTGATAGAACACATACCACTGTCCGTTAATCTCACAGATAGAACCGTGGGTATTGCCGTCGGGTACTGCGGAGGCAATCACGTTGCCCTGCTCATCCTTCTCGCGACCTCTGCCGTCGATGATGGTACCGCCGTAGGTCCAGGGACCTAAGGGGTTGTCGCTGTAGCAGTAGGCGAGGGTATAGTTCGAGGTAGGCAGACCAAACTCACCGTCCTCTGTGAAGCGACTATAAATAAATACGTACTTATCTTTGATCTTACGGATCGATGAGGCCTCGAAGAACTTGAAGCGTCCCGGTTGGTTGCGCCCTGAGATCATATCCTCTACAACCTTGGTGCCGGGCTTGACTGTTGCCATCGTGGCGGGATCGAACTCCGCAGCCATAGAACGCTCGAAGCCCCAGTAGCCATAGACGCGTCCGTCGTCATCGACGAATACGGCGGGGTCGAACTGCAATACGCCGTCCACGGTGTTGGGATCATCCTTGCTCCAATTGCACACCTCGAAGGGGCCGTCGGGACGGTCACTCTTGGCAATCAGTCCGTTGCGCCCGCCATTCTGGTCGTTGGGGAAGAGGTAATAGGTCTTCTTGCCGTTGGCATCCGTCACGAGGGTGACATCGGGGGCATAGAGCACATCGGCAGTACTGGCAGAGTCGAAGGGCTCGCCGTCGCGGTTCTTATCCACAATGAGAATCACACCGTCGTAGCGCCACTGAGTCAGGTCTTCCACGGGGGCCGACCACACCACCTGATCGCGCCCGCAGTAGGCTGTCACCAGGTCATCGTGCGAACCATAAATATATACGCGTTGTTTCCCGGGATTGTCGGGGTCTTCAAACACATACGGTTCACCATCGGGGATGTGCTCCCAAAGGGGCAAGTAGGGGTTGCCGGGAGTGGTGAGTGGCGTACTGGTGGTTGACTGTTGGGGATTGGACTGGCACGAGAGAGCCAGCAGTGTGCAGCAGGCCGCTGCAACGATCACGGTAAGGGTTTTCATTTTCATTTCGCTGTTGATTTTATTGTTATTGGGTGCAAAGGTAATAAAAAATCCGTGAAAGTCATTGCGCTTTCGCAGATTTTTTATTACCTTTGCAGGCAACTATAACGCAAACTTCAAAACGACAACAGAATTAT
>Ga0247610_10005370_pt1 | contig 13500 bp, 19 predicted proteins | sample 174DNAGHGhighgp2_FD_193483 | JGI IMG/M metagenome (GOLD analysis project Ga0247610, IMG submission 193483) | Sheep rumen microbial communities from Palmerston North, Manawatu-Wanganui, New Zealand - 1742 DNA GHGhigh gp2 | ecosystem: Host-associated > Mammals > Digestive system > Stomach > Rumen...
GCGGCGATGGCGGCGGCGAGATTTATGGGGGGCCCGCCCCCCATGCCCCCCGGGTGTTTATGGGGGTGCCCCGGCTCTGCGCTGAGAGACGGCAGTGGACCCGCCTTGCGGCGGGGCTGCTGCTCAGTTCAGCGTCGTCTCAAACTCCATCCTACCGCGGAGGGTGTCGTTGACTGTGCGGCCCTTATTGGGCTTAGTGTCCAGCCAGGCCGCGATGTCGTTGTCAATGCGAAAGTTCATCATCCGCTGGCTCCTGGTGCCGTTCGCCGAGCGCACCTTCCTGATGCGCTCGGCCTGCTCTTTCTTCTCATCCATCTGTTAGCTGAGTTGTGGTCCGAATAGTGAGTACTGTGTGGCCACCTGTCGCCCGGCCACCTGGGCGTATATTTCTGTCGTCTTGACGCTCTCATGCCCCAGCAGTGCTTGGATGCTCTTGATGTCGGCACCGTTGCGGAGCATGGCGGTAGCGAACGTGTGCCGGATGGCGTGAGGTGACATTTGCCGTGCCATTCCAAATCGCGTCAGGGCTTCAAAAACCGCATGCCGTACACTACGCTGGTCGTCGTCGAACAACTTGCCAGGACGGTGGCCGACGTATTCATTGAGCAGCTTCTTCGACATTGCGCCGTAGTACACTGTCCGCTCCTTCGCGCCCTTACCGTTGATGTGGATGCTTTGTTCGCGCCCGTTGAAGTCCTCGCTTCGTAGGTCGAGCATTTCCTGCAGACGAATGCCTGTCTCTGCTATCAGTGCTATCTGGCAACGCGTCTTGAGGTCTACCGCTGGGCTCTGGACTGCTTGCGTCAGTATCTCGACGGCTATGTCATTGGGTATCTTCTTCGTCACCTTTGGAGTCTGGACGTACCGTGCCGGGTTCTTAGAGGTGTACCCCTGCGTCTTGAAGTAGTCGTAGAGCGATCGGATGGCGGCTATATGCCGCCGTATGGTCGTGTTCTCCTTCCCAGCGTCGTGCAGCTCCACCACGTACGCCTGTATTGTCTCATGCGTCATTTTGCTCCAGCTGGCACCAGCGTCCATACTGCGTGCCCAGGCTGCAAACTGTCTCAGGTCTTTTCCGTATGCGACAACCGTGTTGTCGCTGTAGCCCTTGACGCTGCTGATATACTTCAAAAATTGTTCAATCATATTCTATTCCTCCACTTCACCAAAAAACTTTTCGTAATCTTCGGCATCCATCTGCTCCTCGGCGAATCTTTTAGCTTCCTTTTCAGATACAGGTTCTATACCTTCTCGATAGCCGAACTCATTTAGTTGATGATACTCAAAAAACTCGCCGGTCTTTTTCCTATAGAGCGTCACTTTCTTGCAGCCAAAATTGCCAAAACGACCGCAGCACACTTCCTGTGCCGTGTTGGTGTCGTACTTCTTACCATCAATAATCTGTTTCATAATTTTATTTGCCCTTCCGGGACTTGGGTTTTAAGTTGGTGGGGCTTGCGCCCCGCCTGGTTCTTTAGTCTTCTAGCGCTAATTTCATCACCTCTCCTGCCAGTTCGCGAAGCTGTATCCAGCGTCGCAAAACGATGTATCTCTGCTGGTAGAGCTTTTCATACCTACTTCCTTTTGATGATAGCCACAGATCATAGCCGTTATCAAGTACTCTTTCTATCATGTTTGCCTTTGCAAACATCATTTGTGCCACTTCTTCAAGCGCTTCTCTTCTTGCCTCCTTCACCGTTTGGTCTATCGTTACTTCGATAGCCGTTGTCGCGAATTTAATTATTCTTTCTTTATCTTTCATTGTCTCTAATGCCCTTCCGGGTCTTGGGGGTTAATTTTTTGGGGTTTTATCTTCTTGTTCTGTGTTCTCCTGCGGCCTCGCAGGTGTCTTTGTCTCACTCAGTCAAATATCGCTGTTCCACGTGGAACTCTTTGGGTATCAAGGCGTTACCTCTCACCTTTCTGATTGCAAAGTTACAAAAAAATCCCGATATATGCAAGTATGTATGCACTTATTTTGTTAATATATGTAAAGACATACCGTTAATAATTGTTAATACATATCACAGTTTTTGCCCTTCTTCAAGACACACCGCGGCGGTGGCACCGCCTTGCGGCGGTGCTACGGTTGATGTCGCCGGGTTTGATAGTTGAGCCAGGCTCCGACTATCAAAACTAAAACAAAAAGAAGGTATTCCATATCCAAAATACGCTCTTGCCCAGACATTCCCTCATTAAACTTTCTTAAAAAAACAAAATACTTTTCTCCGCGCTTCAACCCCCTTTGTCAAAAAAAAATCAGTTAAACGCGCCTATCGCCCGCCTGACTACCGCCTAAGTCGCGGTTTGGTCGCTTCAACGTTTTTTTGTACCTTTGCCGACGTTAGAATACGTCTACGCGGATGCTGGCCGCTTCCAGCAGCTACTTTAAAGACCTTATATTTATGGCTCAATCTCAAACTTATTTCGGCTTGCGCCGGGGCTCGACAAAGACCCAGACGTTCTCCGTCATGAACGGCAAGCAGATTACAAAAGACCGCCAAATCGGTGGCCGGAACCCTCGCACTCCTGAGATGATGACTCAGCGGATGGTGATGGCCACCGCGTCCGCTGCCTATGCTCTGATGAAGCAAATAGTGGATCATTCGTTTGAAGGCATCACGTATGGAGCACACACCATGTCGGAGTTTATCCGTGTCAACGCTGCAGCTTTGCGCGACAACATCAACAATGCTGGTGACAACTTCGCCTACAATCCCTACCGCGACCGTGCCATGTATCCAGGTGCCTACATCATGTCACGAGGTACGGCTGCACCTATCACCGTTGTTTCTACGCCCGAGGCCGGCAAAGTTTCAATCGCTATCTCCGGTGATGGTGCTACCGGCATCAAGATTGTTTATACTAAGGCCAACGCTGGAGTGGCCCTGAAGATGTATCAAATCCTCAATGCCTTCAATTGTTCCGTTGGTGACATGGCCACTGCCTGCTTCATTTACGGCGACCGTTACTCTGAGGGATACTCTTTTGGGTTCGTGCGTTTCCGTTTTCTCAAGTCGGGCTCTGAGGCTATTACCACTGAAAACATAGGTGAGTACATCAAGACGGAGTCCAATCTTCCGTTCTCTCTTGCGCTAACCGACTCTGGGTTGGAAATCACTGTCACGCCTCCAGGCTATGACAACAATGTCGCTGGGGCCTACTGCTGCATCCATTCGCTTAAAGCTGCCAGCGGCTGGCTCCGCTCCAACACCGTTATGGAGTTTGAAGAGGGTGTCGACATTTCACCCGTCGCCGAGTCCGCCCTGGCAACCTACCCCCTCGGTCCGTCGTACGTCCTGAACGGTGGCGACGTGTAAATTACCTGATTTTTAACAGAATTTTTTCATACAATCTTAATTTTTTATATTATGGCTAAATCAAAATCATTTTTCGGAAAACGCCGTGGCTCCACGAAGAACTTCACCTTCACGGTCTTCAACGGCCACCAGGTAACTAAAGAAAAGGCAGAGCAGGTCAAGAACCCGCGCACCCTTGCCCAGATGCGAAACCGCATGGTGCTGACTACTTCAAGCGCAGCTTACGCCGCCATGAAGGAAATTGTGGACCACTCGTTCGAGGGCTACACCTATGGGCTCCAGAACATGTCACGCTTCCAGTCGCTCAACAACAAGCTGCTCCGCGCCAACATCGGTGCCGCTACGCCACAGTTCGCCTACTGCAACTACGGCGATGCGAAGCTGCTTCCCGGTGCCTATCAGGTTTCTGACGGTTCTTTAGACACTATCTCTAACGAGCTGGTCAGCGTTGCCGGTAACGATGATAACGGCGTTATCATTCAAATTAAGGCTGCGGGGAGTGCACAGGATGTTACCTCTAACCGCATTCTTGAGAGGTTTGGTTTGAACGTTGGTGACCTCGCAACCATTGTTGCTATCGTCGCTTGCAACGATGAGGGTTCCGAATTCAGCTTCATGTTCCTGAGGTTCAAAGTTACCCAGGCTTCTGACACTGTGCTTACTGCTCAAAATATTGGCAATTTTGTAGAGCTTGAAAGCAACTCTCAAATTTCTGTAAGTGGCATTTCAGGCGGACAGATTGAAATGGTTGTCGCTATACAGGGTGCTTCCCGCGCTGGTGTTGTTGCGTATGGTATTATCCATTCACGACTTTCCAACAGCATTTGGGCACGCTCAAAGTGCGTGCTTTCACTCAATACTACTATGGGCGAGTTAGCACCTTCAGCCCAAAGTGCTATAGCAACATACCCGGTCGGCAATTCGTACATCCTGAACGATGGCGATATTCCTGGTGGTAGTTCTATAGGGCCCAGTGATGGGGGTGACGATACGCCTGAGCCTTAACAGGTACTCCTTCGATAATCTATCTCATTGCATAACGGCAGCAGCACTGGCAGGTACTGCTGCCATATCTTAACCCATATTATATCATGTTCCGACACCGAAAAATCGAATACTGCACAGCTGTAACGTCATTCCTTACAGCCATCATCTTTGCCTTCGTCTCGCTGGCACTCAGTACCGAGCACGAAATTGCCGCTGGCAACTGCACCATTATCGCTCAGTTCCTGCTGCTGACAGCTTCCATTTTCGGTATAGACTATAAGCTCAACAACTTCGGTTCGTCCTACAACTCCAATTCTCAAAACCCTTCGCCCTATGCGGAAAATCACTAAAATCATCATCCACTGCACGGCGAACCGCCCTAACTGCAAGATGAAGCCGTTAGACTTCCGCAAACTCAGACTGCAGACAAAATGCGGCTACCATTTCTTAGTGTTTGAGGATGGAACATGGTTTAACGACGTGCCCGTCGAGAGGGTTGCAAATCACTGTCGCTTCCACAATGCAGACTCCATCGGCATCGCGTACGTCGGTGGGCTGGATGCAAACAACGTCACTGCAGACACGCGTACGCCTGCACAGAAAAAAACCCTTCGCTTTCTCCTCAAGCAATTACTTCGACGCTTCCCGGTGCCCATCTACGGCCACCGTCATTTCAACAACGGTAAAGTGTGTCCATGCTTCGACGCTGATGCCGAATATAAAGACTTGCTCCATGATGGTGAGAAATAACTTTATGACTGTTTGCATCGTTGTTTTAGCTTCGATGCTGACTTGCTGCCGCTCCATGGAGCGCCAGGTCTCTGAAAAATTGGAGTTGGACTCGCTCAGAACCTGCCGTAACTTAGCCAATTTTCTATATCTGGACCTCTATGACACCATCGACATCACCGTTACTCCTGGCACCATGGCCGACAGCGTAAAACAAGCCAGCACGACTGTACCACAACGTGGTACACGTATCATCCGGCACATGATGGCTGCGGCCGGCCAACTTTCCTCAGACACAACAAGCACTCAGCAAGCTCGCTCTGTCAGCGATTTCACATACCGTTCACAGCAACGTCACGTTTCACACACAGGTTTAAGTTTGTTTTTAGATAGGTTTTTAGTTATTGGAATCTTCTTGTCCCTATCATTCTGTGCATTCTTTTTTGTTATGATGATATGGAAAAAAAGGTGGCCACTGTGACAGTGCCCACCTTCTTTAATTTCTCTAAAGCTATAATTTTTGATATTACACCTTTGATTTTTGATTTTTACTTGCACATGCCAAATATTCTCCCTACATTTGCAGCCGTGAGAGGATAGCAGGCTCCGCAGAGGTGCGACCTGTGAACGTATCACGGCAGGTCAAGCAGTACTTGGCGGGCGGTGGCAGGTCTCTCTGTTGCCGCCTTTTTTGTTTATCATAAAACGCCCTATTCGCGAGTACTATTTTGCTTAATGTCGATTGTGCCTACTGCAGACCTGTTAATGTAAGTCACCTCGAACTTCTTAACAGATTGCGGCATGAAAGCCAAGTACATTTTTATTCATGCGCAGGGTGAGATTAGAGTTGATACGGTGTTCTATACCGTTATGCTCGGTACTTCTACAGAAGACCAAAAAATCCTGCAACAGTGCCAGGCGCTTAGGTTCCTGACGAGTGTTTACTTCAAGCGGTACGACGCTGCTGTTTCGGACTACCTTTGCCGAATAGCTGAGTCACTATTCCCCGGTGTTCTACTTCCTGTCTTACGGCTCCAGCGTTCAACACTGAACGGTAGGCAGTTTCTCCAGCTTCTTAGATCTAAAGTTTTCGTACCCTCACCCACCCCGGTAGGCTTTGCGGAAACTTTGTGTCAGCTTGAAACTTCATTTCTTCACAAACACTCACAGCTATGGAAAAGGAGTTAGGACTACAGCAGGCTATTATAGCCTTCATCGTGATTGCGATCGTGTTTCTTATAGGTGCGCATATCGAGTTTTTATTCACACATAGTTATTAACCAAAATTCAACAACATGTTCAAAGCATTTATCATCGGAAACCTCGGCGCAGATGCCGAACTCCACTCAGAAAACGGTAGTCAGTTCGTCACTTTCAAGGTGGCCCACAACGAGCGGTTCAAAGACCGTGCTGGCAATCAGAACGAGACCTCTGTATGGGTGTCGTGTGTACTCAACGGGGCCGCTGATGGCCTTATCAAGTACCTCGTGAAGGGCACTACCGTCTCTGTCTTTGGCGACCTACGCCTAAAAACTTATCATTCGGCGAAAATGCACCGCCTTGTCGCTGGAGCCGATATGTTTGTCCGCTCCATTGACCTAATAGGCCAGCGGCCCGATGCTGTGCCGTCGCGCCTCTATGACCTGGAAGGTGTGCAGCACATTGTGTCAAAACACTTCTACTGTGACACGGCCAAAGGAAAAAAACTGTCAACCACATCAGGGCTGCTGTTCGATTGCGACAAGCACGGTTGGGTGACACCTATGAATAACGAAATTAACAACTGCGCTGACTCTACGGGAGCCGGAAGCACCATTTATGATACCGAGGGTTCAAAGGAATCTGAGCCGCAAATCTTTTAATATTTTGGCCTTATGGTACCAGCGTCAATCATCAATTCTCTAAACAGAGCGTCAGCCACCGAGGTGGCTGACCTCTTATCTTCTGGCTATAGGCATGTGTTTCACGTCAGGTGCCCAAATGGTGAAACTCTGATTAGGCTGCAGCACTACAGGAATGGTAGCTATATGACCCTAAAAACCGCCAATGAAGGGTTTATTCTGCGAAAAAACGGTAAAACCGTTAAAACCGTTACTGCTAACCTGACCACGTAGAAAAACCAAAAGCGCTTACACTCCTTCTATTATGATTTCCCGGTGCATCAATATTGATTGGCTTGAGGTGTATTGCTTAGAGTCCAACGAGTTCTTCCCTCTCGACGCTGGCTTCTACATTCAGCACGGCTTCGACGTGCGCCAGCGAGAATATGGAACGAGGGTTTGGGGGGAAATGTTTACCGTCATGGGCACCGATGGGGAGCGTTTGTTAGAAGTAAGACGCGCACCGAAAAGCGCGTCAGGCTATGCCAATGACGGCATTCTTGACCCGCGGGCCTGCCACATTCGTCTTTGTAACAGAACTTGCTACTATAGCGACGCCGTTGACAAACTCAGAATATTTCTCTACAGCTGGAAGTATGATGTCGTGCGAATATCACGTATAGACATCGCTCTGGACTTTGAGAAATTCGACTACGGCGACGACCCCGCAAAGTTCTTAAAACGGTATCTTGAGGACAAATACTCCAAAATCAATCAGGCCAACATTGCTGCGCATGGTACCGACGGCTGGGACGGTCGCTCTTGGAACTCCATTAGCTGGGGCTCACAGACATCACAAATTTCGACAAAGTTCTACAACAAGTCGTTAGAACTACAGCAAGTTTCAGACAAGCCTTATATAAGGCAGGCGTGGCAAGCAGCTGGACTTATCGACGATTGGGTTCACATGACAAAGACAACAAGGGATGGCGCGACATACACGCCCACAATATGGCGAGTGGAGTTTGCCATCAAATCGGGCACGCGCAACTGGTTCGTGATGGAGGTCCAGAACGGCAAGAAAGTACAGAAACAGTCAATCAGAAACACGCTGGCTATGTACGACACGAAGCCCAAACTCTTGGATATGTTCTTCTCGCTCGCTGAGCATTATTTCCATTTCAAATACCGCGTCTATTTAGACGACAAAAAGGCACTGTCTACCAACGCTCTAAATGTCGTTACCATCGACAAAAACCACGGCCTTGCACAAGGCTACAGGAAGCCCGAGAAGAAGCTCCAGCGCAAAGACAGATGTCCTGACAAGCTGCTGTTTAACACGTCCACCATGAGCCATTTCTACAAGCTTGAAAATATTGCGTCGGCCAAACCTCAGTCAAAGACTATTGACCAGCTTCTACGACTGCTGATAGAATATCGTGACCTCCATCCTATGCCGGATGTCTACAAGGCATGCACCTTGCTGATTGATAAGCTAACAACTGCGAAAGCGCATGAAATGACCACAGTCAAATGGCCATCTGACATGGTGACAATGCTCAGACAGGTTATAGCGAAGCGTATAAAAGGCAGTACGGCCACACTTGGCGAGGATATTGCGACGACGAAAGCCCTCTTGAGGGTCCACGATGATATATTCGGAGAAATTGACAATCAAACCAAAACGAAGAAATTATGAAACAGAAAAACCCTTGCACATTTTGCGAAGCACGACTCAGCGTTATGGTAGCAGACAGACCAAAATACGTCTGCATGCTGCAACCTGGCGATATCTCCGAAGCACAGCAAACGCAACATGGCGATATCGCCGAAGCACAGCAAACGCAACCTGGCGATATCGCCGAAGCACAGCGAACGCAACCTGGCGATATCGCCAAAGCACAGCAAACGTGCGTCAAATGGCACAATTACAACCTGCTCCTGCAGGCGGGAGGGTAGCGGAAAAAGGCGGTACAGTAGTACCGCCGTCGGATTTCCATAGAAATACGACCAAAAGCCCTTTATACAAAGATGTTTCCGTTAATTTCACTCACGGGCATGCACACACACCCACGCACACATGTGCGCACACATGTACGAAACAGTAAAAACCATTCAAAATTCTTAAAGCAATGAAAGAAACCGATTATGCAATCATCCAAACAACTGTACAAGTTGTTTTGACACAAAACCCATTTGAAATTAAAGATATTCTGGACACCACAACGTTGGTGGCCATCGTTACCAACATCTATCTCAATGCTGACACCAGCAAGGCCGTAACAAATCATGTTGACGACATTTGTACAATCATCGCTACTCAGGACAAAGTCTCTATCATTTGGGAAGAGACATCTTCGTACATCAAGACCCCAGGGCCGTATGTTTTATATGAAGACCTTACGGCGGACATAGTCAGCATATTAGAGTGCATTGATTGCTGTGTTATCAACATCTTAGACCGATAAAGTGCTATGAAAGAATATCCCATTGGAACCATCATAAATGACTGTCACAGACGCTATAAGGTGACACCATCAGTCACCTGCAGGCCCTGTGCTTTTTGGGTGGACTATGAGGGTGAGTGTATCTGCAATCATGCCGTTTTTGGCCATTGTTCTGAAACGCTGAGAAAGGACGATACAGCGATCGTTTTCGTTGACATGGGCGAGGAGCCGACACCCCCTCAATCAGCCCCAAATCAGCCCCAAATCAGCCACAAATCAGCCCCAAATCAGCCCTAAATCAGCAGCTTTTGACCAACATTCACCCCACGTATTTTAAAACCTACAAGATATGAAGAAACAGATACAAGCATTATACATAGACCTCTTTTGCGGAGCAGGCGGCACATCAAGCGGTGTAGAGTATGCCAGGCTGGACGGGAAAAAATGCGCAGAGGTGATAGCATGCGTCAACCACGACGCAAATGCCATCAAATCGCATAAGGCCAACCATCCGCACACGCTCCACTTCATTGAGGACATACGCACATTGGAACTATCGCCGATAATCAAGCATTTGGAAAAGAAGCGTCACCAATACCAAGAGGCAAAGGTGGTTCTTTGGGCGAGCCTCGAATGTACAAATTTCTCAAAGGCGAAAGGCGGACAGCCTCGTGATGCTGACAGCAGAACGCTGGCAGAGCATCTGTTCCGCTACATCGAAACATTGAAACCGCACTATATCCAGATAGAGAATGTAGAAGAATTTATGTGCTGGGGAGCCCTTGACGAGAAAGGCAAACCCGTCAGCAGGGACAAGGGCAGTGACTACCTGCGGTGGGTGAAGCAGGTGCAGGCCTACGGTTATGACTACGATTGGCGTGTGCTAAACGCTGCTGACTTCGGAGCCTACACGTCACGCAAACGCTTCTTCGGACTATTTGCCCGCCACGGCCTGCCAATAGCTTTCCCCGAACAAACCTTTGCAAAAAACGGCGACGAGGGCGGTATATTTAATCAGTATAAGCAATGGCGGGCTGTACGCGAAGTACTTGACCTTGACGACGACGGCGAGAGCATCTTACTTCGCAAAAAACCGCTATGCGAAAAGACGCTTGAACGCATCTATGCCGGGCTCGTGAAGTTCGTAGCAGGCGGCAAGGAGCAGCACCAGGCATGGATTTTGAAATACAACTCCATGAACAAGCAGCACCACCACAATGCACCTTCTATAGAAGAGCCTTGTCCCACGGTGGCCACTCAGAATAGGCTCGGGCTGGTAAAGTGCCAATTCCTCTCGAAGCAGTTCAGCGGCAATCCCAATGGCAAGAATATCGACATCGAGCAGCCAGCCGGCACAGTTACCACCATCGACCATCATGCCTTTGTAACGGCATACTATGGCAACGGGTACAATTCTTCGATAGATAGACCGTCGCACACCCTCACCACCAGAAGCCGGCATGCGTTTGTCAGCACAAAGCAATACTTGATGAACCCTCAATATCAGAATAAAGGCGGCAGCATCGACAACCCTTGCTTCACACTGATTGCGCGGATGGATAAGATGCCGCCTTACTTAATTACCACAAAGGAGGGCGAAGTTGGCATCGCTATCTATGAGAGCGACAGTCCCTGGACGCGAAAGGTGAAGGAGTTCATGGCCGCTTACGGCATCGTTGACATCTGTATGCGTATGCTAAATATTGGCGAACTAAAGCGCATCATGGGCTTTCCCACCGACTACGTGCTGATAGGAACACAAGCAGAGCAGAAAAAATTTATCGGCAATGCTGTAGAGGTAAACATGAGCCGAGTGCTATGCGAAGCCCTATGCAGGAAAATTAGTGTATCAGCATCAAATCAGCCCCAAATCAGCCCTAAATCAGCCCCAAATCAGCCCTGAATCACTTACTTTTTACCAACTTTCATCCCACGTTCTTTTAATACTTCAAAATATGAATATACTGATTACACTACCAAAAGATTTGCTCGAGAAAATCATTTCAGGCCAAAAGACGTTTGAAATTAGACATTGCTTTCCAAAGCACATGAAACTTTGTGAGGATGGCTTTTTCGTTGTTGAAAAAGGCACAGACGATATAAGATGCTGGTGTAGGATTGATGGATATATGTACACATACGTCGACCACTATTGTGCTGAATGGTTAGCATATAGAGCAGGGGTTCCAGCAAAATGGATAGAAAAGTATGCTAACGGCAAAAAGCTCTGTCTTTGGAAAATTGGCAAAGTCATAGTGTTTGAGAATCTTAAACGCAAGTCACTAATAGTTGACAGGAACCCACAGCAGTTCGCTTATTGCCCATTATCTTATGGAGAATCATTTTGAGACTTCCTTTCAGTTTTATTTTACCTTAGTTTTACCCGACACAATAGTTTGCGCGGCGGTTGTCCCCATACCCGAATGCACGCCCACCCTTATAGGTTGGAACCTTTCTTTTCCCACCCGGGCGTGCGGGCTGGGGGGCTGGAGAAAAAAGCGGTGTCCGCTCGCTACGCTCGCTCCCACATTATTTGTCGGCTACCGCCGTCACCACCGCTCCCAGCGGCTCCTTGGCGGCCCGCGGCGGAAAAGGCCACGCAGGAGCCAGCAGGAGGGGTGCGGCTGCACTATCGGCGTACGCAAAGAGCTGGGGTCTGCTTCATCGTCTTACGGTCGCTTTGTGGCTCTTTGCGTACGCCTACCGTTCCGCACGCACCTCTCCTGCTGGCACCTGCTCTACGGGCACAGCGGTTGCGCCCCGGCATACGCCCGGGCGCACATTGTTTGTCGGCTACCGCTGTCACCACCGCTCCCAGCGGCAGTTGCCCCCCTGCCCGCAGGCCCGCCCACCCTTATAGGTTGAAACCTTTCTTTTCCCCGCCCGGGCGTGCGGGCTGGGGGGCTGGAGAAAAAAGCGGTGTCCGCTCGCTACGCTCGCTCCCACATTGTTTGTCGGCTACCGCTGTCACCACCGCTCCCAGCGGTTCCTTGGCGGCCCGCGGCGGAAAAGGCCACGCAGGAGCCAGCAGGAGGGGTGCGGCTGCACTATCGGCGTACGCAAAGAGCTGGAGTCTGTACCATCGTCTTACGGTCTCTTTATGGCTCTTTGCGTACGCCTACCGTTCCGCACGCACCCCTCCTGCTGGCACCTGCTCTACGGGCACAGCGGTTGCGCCCCGGCATACGCCCGGGCGCACATTGTTTGTCGGCTACCGCCAGCACTTCCGCGCTTTGGCGGTTCGCGGCGGCTCGCGGCTCCCTGGTCACTACGACGCTGTTTCGTCTCGTCGCAGCGTGGGCTACTTGCGCGCTCCTCGCGGCCCCGCTTTTCATCGTCACTACGTACTTGTTTCGCTCTACGGTTCGCGGGGCCATCGTCGCGCGCATGGGCGGGCTCTGTGTGGCCCGCTATTATCTGAGCTACCGCCAGAACATCCGCTCCCAGCGGGCTTTTGGCGGCTCGCGGCGATTATCGGCGGCAAAAACAGCGGCGGGCACCCACGAAAATCCGATAAACGCCTAAATGTTATCGCACGCGATAACAACGTTTATCGGATTTTCGTGGGTGAAAGTTACCTGAAGCGCGACTGCTTCCCATCATGTCGGCTGCTCGGGGCGGCTCGCGGCGGCGGCGCGGGCTGGCCGCTGACGCGGCCACCGTGCGCTCCGGGCGCGCGCGCTAAAGCGCACGCACTCCGTCCCGCCCGGTTGCGTGCTCGCTACGCTCCGCGCGCGCCCGCGCTGTTTGGGTTAAACAAGCCCGGTTTGCGGCGGTTCAGCGCGGCTCGCGGCGGCGGCGCGGGCTGGCCGCTGACGCGGCCACCGTGCGCTCCGGGCGCGCGCGCTAAAGCGCACGCACTCCGTCCCGCCCGGTTACGTGCTCGCTACGCTCCGCGCGCGCCCGCGCTGTTTGGATTAAACAATCCCAGTTTTTGATTACTTACAAGTCAGACACCATAAAACCTCGCCGCCACGAACATGGAAACAAACCCATGCTCGCGGCGGCGAGATTTATGGGGGTTCCCCCCATGCCCCCTTATTGATGTTTAGTGGGTGTTCCACCTCCTCGCGGCGATGGCGGCGGCGAGATTTATGGGGGGCCCGCCCCCCATGCCCCCCGGGTGTTTATGGGGGTGCCCCGGCTCTGCGCTGAGAGACGGCAGTGGACCCGCCTTGCGGCGGGGCTGCTGCTCAG
>Ga0247610_10005373_pt1 | contig 13498 bp, 8 predicted proteins | sample 174DNAGHGhighgp2_FD_193483 | JGI IMG/M metagenome (GOLD analysis project Ga0247610, IMG submission 193483) | Sheep rumen microbial communities from Palmerston North, Manawatu-Wanganui, New Zealand - 1742 DNA GHGhigh gp2 | ecosystem: Host-associated > Mammals > Digestive system > Stomach > Rumen ...
AGGGTGATGGTCTTATAAAAGACATTGCCCGCCACGATATCAGGGAAGATTAGCGCATCAGCCTGACCGTCGATGACGCTGTGGATGCCCTTCTCTCGCAGACTCACAGAGTCTAACGAAGTCTTTAGGTCCAACGGTCCGTCAATGATGCAGCGTCCGAACTTGCCTGTCTGTGCCTCGGCAATGATTTCAAGATAGTCGACGGTGTAAGGGAAGGTCTTGGCACTCACTTTCTCGGCACAGTGGATCAGCGAGATACGAGGTTCCTCGATACCAAGTGCATGACACACATAATTCATATAGTGAATCTGCTGGCGGCGCTGACCTTCTGTGGGTACGGGTATCACTGCCGCATCAGTGAAGAAGAGCAGTTTCTCGTATTTGGGAATCTCTGCCATCGCCACATGGGTCAGCACATGGCCCGGACGAAGGATGCCGTTCTCCTTATCCAATATTGCACGCAGGATGACATCGGTATTGATGAGTCCCTTCATCAGGATATCTGCCTCGCCATTCTTACAGAGCGCTACCGCCCGACGAGCACAATCATCCTTGTCGTCTCCGTCCACATAGATGGGTTCGATGAATCCCATCTCCTTGCCTTTCTCCACGGCATAACGGGTACTGGCATCATTGGCACACACCACTGCCACACGCTTCTTGTCTCCCCGCTGCTGGAGGAACACAATCATGTCGTTCAACGTCCTGATAGACTGCATATCTTTATAATTTTTGGTTTTATGCTGCAAAGATACATTTTTTTTCGTATCTTTGCAAGCGAAAGCAACTAAAAATGATGATCATGAAGAAAATTTATCTTTTTGTGGCACTACTCACTCAGGGGACAGGCACGCTGTGCTCCGCAGGCTACGCACAGGAATGCCAGACCCCGTATGAGCAGGCACCGATGGTACTACAATATGACAAGCCCGCCACCTACTTCGAAGAATCGTTGCCCATCGGCAATGGAAAAATGGGGGCCCTCGTCTATGGGGGTACAGATGACGATATCATCTATCTGAACGACATCACCCTATGGACAGGCAAGCCTGTAGACAGAAACCTCGATGCTGATGCCCACCAGTGGATACCTGCTATCCGCGAGGCTCTCTTCAGTGAAGACTATGCACGGGCCGACTCGCTACAGCATTATGTGCAGGGGCCTAACTCACAATTTTTCCAGCCTTTAGGCACCCTGCACATCAAGGACCTCGGACTGGGAACCGTCAGTGGCTATCACCGTTCGTTGAGCCTTGACTCCGCCATGATTAAAGACCGTTATGTGCGCAATGGAAAAACCGTCACAAGAGAGTACTTTGCCTCGAATCCTGACAAACTCATCGCCATCCGTCTGCGTGGTGACATCAACTGCCGCATCGCCCTGACAGCACAGGTGCCACACAAGGTGAAAGCCATCCCCACCCAGTTGACAATGACGGGCCACGCCACAGGTGATCCGCAGGAAAGCATCCACTTCTGTACGATGCTCAGCGTAAAGACCGATGGCGAAGTGTCAGCAGCAGACTCTTCCCTGACCATCACCCATGCCAAGGAAGCCATCATCTATATCATCAATGAGACCAGTTTCAACGGCTTCGACAAACATCCCGTAAAGGAGGCTGCACCCTATTTAGAGAATGCCGCCAACGACCTCTGGCACACGCAGAACTACACCTACGATGAATTCTATGCTCGCCACCTCGCTGACTATAAAGCCATCTACGACCGTGTGAAGATCAGACTCTCCGGAAAATCCGAAAATCCCGAATTCCCCCAAAATACGGATGCTCTCTTAAAAGACTATACCGATGGTGGGGGCCAAAGCCGGTATCTCGAAGAACTCTATTTCCAGTTCGGGCGTTATCTGCTGATATCTTGTTCCCGTACACCTGGCGTACCTGCCAATCTGCAAGGCCTCTGGACACCTCACCTCTGGTCGCCCTGGCGTGGCAACTACACCGTGAACATCAACCTTGAAGAAAATTACTGGCCTGCCTTCGTGGCGAATATGGGTGAGATGGCACAACCCCTTGACGGCTTTGTAAAAGCACTCGCTGCCAACGGGCAATACTCTGCCCAAAACTACTACAACATCTCGGAAGGCTGGTGTTCCAGTCATAACTCCGACATCTGGGCCATGACAAACCCCGTAGGTGAGAAGCGCGAGAATCCAATGTGGGCTAACTGGAACCTTGGTGGCGCCTGGCTGGTGAATACCCTCTGGGAACGATACCAGTTTACTCAGGACAAGAACTACCTGAGAACAGTTGCCTACCCCTTGATGAAGGGAGCAGCCGACTTCTGTCTTCGCTGGCTCATCGAGAATCCCAAGGCACCTGGTGAACTCATTACTGCCCCCAGCACCTCACCAGAAAACGAATATATCACTGACAAGGGCTATCACGGCGTGACCTGTTATGGTGGTACGGCTGATCTTGCCATCATCCGCGAACTGTTTATCAATACCATGGCCGCAGGAAAGATCCTTGGAGAGAAAAGCAAGGAAATAGAAAAGGCCCTCGCCCGTCTGCACCCTTACACCATCGGACACATGGGCGACCTGAACGAATGGTACTACGACTGGGACGACAGGGACTTCAAACACCGCCATCAGAGTCATCTGATAGGACTCTATCCTGGTAATCATCTTTCTAGGTTATCCGGATATACGGGACTTTCTGGGAATATCGATGACCTCCAGAAAGCCTGTGAGCGCTCACTGGAGATTAAGGGCGACGAGACTACTGGTTGGAGCACAGGCTGGCGCATTAATCTCTGGGCACGATTAAAGAACGGAGAGCAAGCCTATCATATATACCGCAAACTGCTGACTGCCGTCGCTCCAGAGAAAGCCGGAATGCCCAATTACAGTAAGGGCGGTGGTACATATCCCAACCTCTTCGATGCTCATCCTCCCTTCCAGATTGATGGTAATTTCGGTGGTGTGGCAGGCGTCTGTGAGATGCTGATGCAGAGCCACTGCAATTTACAATCTGACAAATTACAATGTACAATTGAATTGTTGCCTGCTTGTCCTGAGACATGGAAGGATGGAAAGGTCAGTGGACTCTGTGCCCGTGGTGGCTATGAGGTCAACTTCGAATGGAAGGGCGGTTATGTGCGCAACTGCAGCATCAAGTCCAAGACCAACAGCACTGTTACCTTAATATATAATGGTCAGCAGAAGACCGTAAAACTGAAAGCAGGCCAGACGCAGAATGTCAAAACATGGTGATTCCTGCCCTCCCCTCCAAGAGGGGCAGGGATTACAGATACCCTTGCGCCTTCAATTCTTTTACTGTATCGAGTAACTCCTGATACCATTCCTCGCCAAAGCGTCGGATGAGCGGATCCTTCAGGAACTGATAGAGATAGACATTCTCCGCGTTACCTTTGACAATGGCTGCCTTGCAGACAGCCCAACGGTTGTAGTTCAGGCCAACAAGACCCTCGCCGAGACGTTTTTCACGGATGGGATACAGCGCACAACTAACAGGCTTGCAGAACGTCGTCCTTCCTGCCCTGAAAGCCTTCTCCAAAGCACAAAGACAACAATCGGGAATCCCACCAAGTTCACCATAATAAGTAAATACACAGTCTTTCCCCCTGACGATGCTTGTCACGAGGTCACCCTCCTGATCGGTATAGGCCACGCCTTGCTTGTCAATCACGCTCTGCGCCGAGGCTGAGAGATCACCCCACACCGTATCAACACATTCCTCTATCTCTGCTATTTCATCGAGGGTGACAGGGGCGCCAGCATCTCCTTCCACACAGCACTGGCCCTTGCAGGCACTCAGGTCACAACAGAACATCTCCGTCAGAATCTCAGACGAGAGCAGCACATCGCCAATTTGTATGATAGGAGGGAGGGGATTCATAATGAGAAATGAGGAATTAGAAATGAGAAATGATGATTACCATGAGATCGGGGTCATACCATTAGCCTCAAGATATTGATTGCAACGCGAGAACTGATGCTGACCGAACCAACCGCCTCGATTCGCACTCAGGGGCGAAGGGTGGACTGATTCGAGGACTAAGTTGCGAGACTTGTCAATCATATATGCCTTCGAACGGGCATAGCCTCCCCAGAGCATATAGACGATGTGTTCGCGATGGGCTGCCAGTGCCTGAATGGCGGCATCGGTAAACTTCTGCCAGCCCAAGGCAGAATGACTGTTGGCCTGATGAGCCCTCACCGTCAGCGAGGCATTCAGCAACAGCACGCCCTGTTCTGCCCAGCGTGTCAGATTACCTGATGTCGGAATAGGCGTACCGAGGTCATCCTGTATCTCCTTGAAGATATTCTGCAACGAGGGCGGAAACATCACTCCATCCTGCACAGAGAAACTCAGCCCGTGAGCCTGACCTGGTTCGTGGTAGGGGTCTTGTCCGATGATCACCACCTTTACCTTGTCAAACGGGCACAGGTTGAAGGCATTGAAAATCAACTTACCCGGAGGATAGCAGACGGTCTGTGTATACTCCTTCCGCACAGCCTCAGTCAACTGTACAAAATAGGGTTTCTCAAACTCATCTGTGAGATGGATCTTCCACGAGTCTTCAATCTTTACATTCATCTTCATATATATTTTGGCTGCGAAGTTACTCAATTTATCCCAAATAACGTCACATCTTCCGAAAAATAAACCTCACGCACCAATTATCCTTTGACAACATCACTTATTATTCCCCGTTTTTTTGTAAATTTGCAGCCAACAATAATATAATATAGGTATGGAAACTTTGAAGTACATCTTTGGGACAATGCTGATGGCTTGCATCCCATTTACAACAAATGCACAATTCATGTTCGGAGGCGGGAATCGCGCAAATCAAGACAGCCTTCGCAAAATTGCGGCTGCCGATTATGCCGATATGTTAGCAAAAGTAGGAGTAGGGCAGCCTCGTGAGGGCCGTCAGCCCAACAGTCAGGACGAGAGTAAGCACCCTAATTACGACGAACTGATTGCCAATCCTTATCCCTTCTATCCCGACCCACTCGTTACTGAAAGCGGCAAGAAGGTCACCAGTGCCAAGATGTGGTACAAGGTGCGCCGTCCTGAGATTGTTCGCCTGTTCGAGGATAATGTGTATGGTCATATTCCCAATCATGTCCCCAGCGTGAAGTGGGAGGTCACCAATGAGGAGAAGAAAGACTTTGCAGGTAAACCTGTGGTTGTCCGCTATCTGAAAGGTGTGGTGGACAACAGCATTTGTCCATCTATCAAAGTTGAGATTCAGGCCAACATCGTCTATCCCGACGGCAAACAGAACCTGCCTGTCATCATAGAGTTCGGATTTGGAGGCGGTGACCCACTTCGTACCTTTGGCGGAGGCGTGTCGTGGAAACAGATGGTGATAGAACGTGGATGGGCTGCCGCCACCATCAACCCCTCTTCCATCCAGGCTGACTCAGGGTCAGGCCTGACCAACGGCATCATCGGCCTCTGCAACAAGGGAGAGCATCGTCAACCCACAGACTGGGGTTCACTTCGTGCCTGGGGTTGGGGACTGTCACGCCTGATAGACTACCTTGAGACCGACAAGACCTTTGATGCCACCAAGTGCGCCATTGAGGGTGTTTCCCGTTATGGCAAGGCCTCACTTGTGGCAATGGCATTCGAGGAGCGCATCGCAGCAGGATTCATTGCCTCATCAGGCAAGGCTGGCGCAGCAGGATGGCGTCGTGACTGCGGTGAGAGCATCGGTAACATCGTCTCACATGAGGAGTACCACTGGGTATGTGGCAACCTTATCAAATACGGTACCGACCCGATGACAGAAGACGACCTGCCAGTCGATCAGCATGAACTGATAGCCCTCTGTGCTCCTCGCGCCTGTTTTATCTCTACTGGCAGTTGGAACGGCGATAAGTGGCAGGATGTGGTTGGCTCGTTCATCTCGGCCTCAAAGGCATCACCAGTCTATGAACTGCTTGGCTATAAAGGTGTAGGCACAGACCTCTTCCCTGGTATGGACAAAGGCCTGATGGAAGGTCGTCTTACCTATCGTCAGCACCACGGAGGTCATGAAGCAGGCCCCAACTGGCCCTTCTTCCTGGACTTCTTTGAGCGCGAAGTGGTCAATCCGTAATCAAGTTTTCACCAGTCATGTCAGCAGGCTGCTCCAATCCCATAATATGCAGGATAGAGGGTGCCACGTCTGCCAGACGACCGTCCTTCACAGTAGCCGAGTTGTTGTTCGTCACGTAGATAAACGGCACAGGGTTGAGTGAGTGTGCAGTGTTGGGCGTACCGTCGGGGTTGATGGCGTTGTCAGCATTACCGTGGTCGGCAATGATAATGGCCTCGTAGTCATTGGCCTTGGCAGCCTCAATGACCTCACGCACACAGTTATCCACAGCCCAGACAGCCTTGGCGATGGCATTGTAGATACCTGTATGACCCACCATATCACCATTGGCGAAGTTCACAACGATGAAGTCGTACTTAGCCTCATTGATGGCAGCAACGAGTTTATCCTTCACCTCGTAGGCACTCATCTCTGGTTTCAGGTCATAGGTGGCCACCTTCGGAGAGGGCACCAAGATACGGTCCTCACCCTCATAGGGAGCCTCACGACCACCATTGAAGAAGAAGGTCACGTGTGCGTACTTCTCCGTCTCAGCGGTATGAAGTTGCTTCTTGCCCTGCTTGCTCAGATACTCGCCCAAGGTGTCCTCTACATTCTCTTTAGGGAAGAGGATGTGCACGCCCTTGAAGTTAGCGTCGTATGGAGTCATGCAGTAGTACTGCAGACCAGGGATGGTCTTCATACCCTGCTCAGGCATATCCTCCTGTGTCAGAGCGATGGTCATCTCCTTGGCACGGTCGTTGCGGAAGTTGATGAAGATGACGACGTCACCTTCCTCAATGCAACCATTGACAGAAGCATTGTGGATTGGCTTAATGAACTCATCGGTCACGCCCTCGTCATAACTTTCCTGCATGGCCTGAACCATATCCGTTGCCTGCTTACCAACACCGTTTACAATCAGGTCGTAACCCTCCTTCACACGCTCCCAGCGCTTGTCACGATCCATCGCGTAGAAACGGCCCACGATAGAGGCGATAGCAGCATCATTGGCAGCACAGACATCACTGACCTGCTGGATAAAGCCCTTACCACTCCTCGGGTCAGTATCACGACCGTCCATATAGCAATGTACAAACACCTGATTCTTCAAGCCGTAAGCCTTACCGATCTCGATGAGTTTGAACAAATGGTCGAGGCTGGAATGCACACCACCGTCTGAGGTCAGACCCATCAGGTGCAGTTTCTTATTGTTCTCTTTGGCGTAAGTATAAGCAGCCTTCACCTGTGGATTCTCCATAATAGAACCGTCCTTGCAGGCACGGTTAATCTTCACCAGATCCTGATACACGATGCGCCCTGCACCGATATTGAGGTGGCCCACCTCAGAGTTACCCATCTGACCATCGGGCAGACCTACGTCCTCACCAGAGGCCTGGAGTTGAGAGTGAGCCGACGTGGCTGTTAACAGATCGAGATAAGGTGTGGGGGTATTAAAAATCACGTCACCCTTACCATGCTTACCGATTCCCCATCCGTCGAGAATCATCAAAAGTGCTTTCTTTGCCATAATCTTATTACTTATTAAAACGTTTTTTCTAATTCGCGTGCAAAGGTACTAATTATTTTTTGAATTACACAAAAGAGACAGTTCTTTTTGTGTAATTATTCACCGAAATCAAGACTCAACTGTCCGTCGCCCAAGAGATTGTAACTCTTACGATGATAGGGGGTGATACCATATTGCTTGATGGCCTCACGGTGCTTTTTCGTGGGATAACCCTTGTTGGAGAGCCAGTCGTACTGGGGGTATTCCTTCGCGAGTTCGTTCATATAGTCATCACGATAGGTCTTGGCGAGGATGCTGGCTGCAGCGATGGAGAGATACTTCCCGTCGCCCTTGACAATAGTGGTGTAGGGGAGGTTTTGGTAAGGCTTGAAGCGATTGCCGTCGACGATGATGGCCTCTGGGCGCACTTTGAGTTGGTCCAGAGCCCTGTGCATTGCCAAAATAGAGGCATTGAGGATATTGATCTTGTCAATCTCCTCAGGTGTTACGATACCCACTGCCCAGGCCACGGCGTCGCGCTCGATGACCTCACGGAGTTCGTAGCGGCGCTTCTCCGTCAGTTGCTTCGAGTCGTTGAGGAGTTCGTTCTGATAGTCTGGTGGCAGGATGACAGCCGCTGCATACACGCTACCCGCTAAGCAGCCACGACCAGCCTCGTCGCAGCCTGCCTCGATCTTGCCTTCGTAATAATGACCCTTGAGCATAAAATCCGTGTAATCTGTGTCAATCTGTGGCTTAGAACATCTGCGAGACGCGGCGGATGCCTGCGACGAGCGTATCAATTTCCTCCTTTGTATTATAGAGCGCAAACGAGGCACGGACAGTACCAGAGATACCAAGTCTGTCCATCAGGGGCTGGGCGCAGTGGTGGCCTGTACGTACGGCTATGCCTAAGCGATCCAAGAGGGTTCCCATATCTAAGTGGTGGATATCACCCACGTTGAAAGAAACAACAGCGTCTCGTCCCTCAGCAGGACCATAGATATGCATATTGGGAATGGTCTGCAACTGTTCCATACAGTAACGGGTCAGTTCTTGTTCATGCTGTTGGATGGTGTCGAAGCCAATGGAATCGATATACTCGATGGCTTTGGCAAGGCCGTGGGTGGCTACATAGTCAGGGGTACCAGCCTCGAACTTAAACGGCAGACGCTCAAAGGTGGTTTTCTCCCACGTCACCTTGTCAATCATCTCACCCCCACCCTGATATGGCGGCAGTTTGTCGAGCCATTCCTCCTTGCCATAGAGCACACCGATGCCCGTAGGCCCGTACATCTTATGTCCGCTGAAAGCGAAGAAATCACAGTCCATCGCCAGCACATCCACCTTGAAATGAGGTGCGCTTTGGGCACCATCCACCAACACGGGGATGCCATGCTTGTGGGCGATACAGATAATATTCTCCACAGTATTGATGGTTCCAAGTACATTGCTGACATGCGCCACGCTGATGATCTTGGTGTGGTCAGAAATCAGCGCTTCTAACTGATCTATACAAAGGATTCCGTCATCTGTAATAGGTACATGCTTCACTATAATCCCCCGTTTCATCGCCTGAAGTTGCCAACTGACGATGTTCGAGTGATGCTCCATCTCCGTGACAATCACCTCATCACCTTCTTTCATCTGGGATTCACAGAATGAACTCGCCACCAGATTAATTGCTTCCGTCGTACCACGGGTAAAAACGATTTCCTCCGTTTTCCTGGCATTTATAAACTGACGTACTTTCTCTCGTGCTGCCTCATGCAGATCCGTTGCCTGCTGACTCAGGTAGTGCACCCCACGATGCACATTGGCATTCACATTGAGGTACTCGTCCCTCATCGCATCGAGCACGCACAGCGGCTTCTGTGTCGTTGCAGCATTGTCGAGATACACCAGCGGCTTGTCATACACCTCGCGCCCCAGAATCGGGAAATCCTCGCGCACCTTATTTATATTATACATATTTTCGTATTTTAGTTTGCAAAAATACAAAAAAGAAATTATCCTACCAAATATTTCCAATGAAAAAACTACAAGTTGAGAAAGTGCAGGCACTGGCGCACCACAGTACACCCTAAAGCGCACTCGAGTGCGATTAGGAACGAACTGGAGTTCTCCAATATGCGCAAAGAAACAGTATATTAATTATTTTTAACATAAAAGCGGGCATAAAATTCTGTTATTTCTTTTTGGTTTTAAAAAAAATATGTACCTTTGCATTATTCCTGCGCAGAAAACTCATCCCTCAGGGGGTGTAGTGGAGGGCGGGATACATTATGGATAGGCGTTTACTTGACGCTTGGTCTTTGGCTACTCAGAACTTCGCAACCTCTAAGCCTGCCTATAAGACAAAGCAACGGTAGATGTCACGTGGTATGTAATAGAGTCATCTATACATATCTGCGTGGGTTTCTGCGTGTTGCTCGTTCTTGGCAGGATTGGGCAATGCGAAGGCCTTGAGTAGCGGGACGAGTAGCGAAGTACAGACTCTCACGCTTTTTCATATATGTACGTGTACCTAAATAATAATTATTAACCGCCGCGTCAGGGAGTTTGCAAGGCATAGAATGAAAATGATATGAAGAAAAAGTACTCATTCTTGGGAAGGCATCTAAAGCCGCTGGCCATTGCTGTAGCCCTCGCTTGTCCCCAGTTGATGATGGCGCAAGTAGAAATCAACGACACAAACTTCCCTGACGACGTCTTCCGTGATTATGTATCCAATAACTGGGACACAAACCCACAGGACGGAACTCTTTCAAAAACGGAAATCAGCAGTGTTACTTCTGCTGGGTTAACCAGTTATGGTATCGAAGATTTCACGGGTATTGAAAACTTCACATACCTGACGGAATTGTATGTAAGTGGCAATGGAGGTTTGGAAAAACTCGACGTGTCGGCACTGACAAGACTGACCTCTCTTGATGCAAGCAATTGTGCCTTGACAGAGATAAATATCGCCGGATTGACAAAGTTGAAGACAATCAATTTAAATAATAACCAGTTAGAGGCACTCGACTTTACCGGACTTGAAAGACTTGAATCTATCGATTGTAATGAAAATCGTGATTTGACATCAATAAACGTAACAGGTTTGACCAAACTCAAGAGCATTAGTGCGTATAGTTGTCTTTTTAAAAAGATTGATGTCAGTGGACTGGAGAGTCTGGAATCTCTAAGTATTTCTGATAACAATGACCTGGAAGAAATCAATGCCACCGGATGTAAGAATCTGACATATGTTTCCTATAGTACAGAGTCTGTGAAGTCACTCATTTTTGAGGGTTGCGTGAAACTCACCAATTCATATTATGGATATATGTCTGAGTTGACGACTTTGAATCTGAAAGGCATCACAGGGCTGACCGATTTGAACGTTTATTCTAATCCTGCCCTGACCAACTTAGATGTGAGTGGTTGTACAAAACTTACGAGCCTGTCTGTCTACAGCAACGAGAGCCTCACAGCCATTGATATTACAGGTTTGACAGCCCTAACTTCCCTCAGTGTATACGATAACAGTCTGACTTCAATTGACGTCACCGGTTTGACGGCACTCACAGAACTGTCCGCATATCATAACAATCTGAGTAGCATTGATGTCAGTGGACTCACTAAATTAGAAAGGCTGTATGTGTCTGAGAATGAAAAGTTATCAGAAATCAAGGGTCTTAAGGATTTAGCAACTCTTACATATCTTGAGGCTGACAAGACTGCCCTGACAAGCATTGATGTCAGTGGACTCACCAAAATATACAACTTACATGTTAGTGAATGTGAGAATCTGGAGGAAATCAACGCCAGCGGATGTACGGCTCTGAATGATGTTTACGGTTTGGGTTCTTATGGTTCTTTTAATGCATTGAAGAGACTCAACTTGAGTGGTACGGCGATATCTTCTTTCTGGATTGCTTCAGAGGATATTGAAAGTATTGACCTGAGCGGCTGCACAGCCCTGACAAGTGTGAATATCAGCGGCAAGGAAAAACTCACATCGCTCGACGTGAGTGGTTGTACGGCTATGACCAGTTTTGATGTATATGATTGTGCAACACTGACTTCTGTTAATCTGAACGGTTGTTCTGCATTAACTTCTGTCAGTTTATATAGATGTGCTACACTGACCACGGTTGACCTGACAGGTTTGTCCAAAGTGGAATATTTGTCTTGCTACCAGAATGAGAGCCTCACATCATTGGATGTGAGTAGTCTGGCAGCCTTGACACAACTGTACGCCTACGAAAACAAGCTGGCTGCGCTCGATCTTTCAAACAACAAAAAGTTGACGTACATAGATGTCAATAACAACCAATTAGCAACTTTGACACTGAACAATCCCGTTTTGGAGACACTGAATTGCGAGAAAAATCTGTTGACAGCACTGGACGTATCCAATAGCACAGGTCTCACCTGGCTGAACTGCAGCGATAATCAGTTAACAACATTGGATGTCAGCAAAAACATTCATTTAAATAATCTCGACTGCGAAAACAACCAACTGACATCTCTTGATCTCAGTAATAACACCGAATTAGGTTGGTGGAGTAATCGCCAGCAACGCACCATTGACCTCGTCACGCTGTCATCCAACGAGGTTGGTTTTATGGTAGATGATACCTTCGATTCCGAGAACGTATCATCTCTTTACGTTGACTATTCAGAAATTGAGCCAAAGTATGTTACTGTCTATGGCAAACGCTATTTCGTTGTCTACAATGATGCCTCCAAGGCCACAGACCTGAAGGAGAAGCCCATCTCCTATTACTATAAGACCAGCAAAGATGGATGGGATCTGGAGATAGCCTTGACAATCAATGATATTGTGAAGAGTGAGACCATTATCGAAATGGAAGAGAATGTCAGCCTGAAGGCTACATTCGGTGAGGAGTTGGTTGCTCCGGCAGTGACAGTCAGAGAAGGTTACGACGGCAAGATTTCCTATAATTCGAGTGATGCGAATGTGGTCAAGGTGGCTGCCGACGGTAAGTTGACTGTCGTGGGTGCTGGTAAGGCCGTGATTACCATCAGTGGTACAGAGACCAACTACTGCCTCGCCCCTGCTGACGTGACATATGATGTTGAGATTGAGAAAGCCTCCATCAAGCCAGTTGTAACACTTGAGGGTTGGACATACTCTGAAAAGGCTAAGACCCCGGTGGTCAAGGACAACCTGGGTAAAGGTAAGGAGACCTATACCTATAAGGTGAAGGGTGCTGCCGATGATACCTATTCAGCAACAGTGCCTACCGATGCCGGCGATTATACGGTTAAGGTGGTTGTTGCGGAGACTAACAATTACCTGGGTGGTGAGGCTACCGCCGACTTCACCATTGCTGCAAAGGCTCTGACGGAGAAGATGGTGGGAGACGTCGAGGATATGGTCTATACTGGTTCTGCCATTGAGCCGAAGCCTGAGATAATGGATGGCAAGAAGACCCTCGTGGAAGGAACGGACTATACCTTAACATATAGTGCCAACACGGAGCCCGGCACTGCTACAATAACTATCACAGGTAAGGGTAACTATCAGGGAACTGTCACCACACAATTTACCATTAAAGTTGAAGGTGATGCCAATGGTGATGGTCAAATCGATGTTGCTGATATTGACAGTGTCATTGAGCACGTTAACGAAGAAGTTACCGATGCAAACAAGGCTGCTGACGTGAATGGTGATGGTCAAATCGATGTTGCCGATATCGACTATATCATTGAGAGAATTAAAGGTTAATAATATTGGTGCTATATAGGCATATAAATTAAAGTAACAAATAATAAAAAAACAATAAGAATTATGAAAACGATTAAGAATTTGATGCTTGTCGCAATGGTAATGTTTGCAGGCAATGCAATGGCTCAGAAGTTAAGTGCAGAACCAATTTCGATTGTAGCCGGTGATGA